>Ga0208789_1000318_pt1 | contig 52828 bp, 63 predicted proteins | sample Methanotroph_Enr_FD_187368 | JGI IMG/M metagenome (GOLD analysis project Ga0208789, IMG submission 187368) | Enriched soil microbial communities from Old Woman Creek wetland in Ohio, USA - Methanotroph_Enrichment_5 (SPAdes) (version 2) | ecosystem: Environmental > Terrestrial > Soil > Wetlands... | reverse complement strand
CAGCGTCAGGTGCGCCGTGGAGGACACCGGCAGGAATTCCGTCAGGCCCTGGACCAGGCCGAGGATGATGACTTGAAGCAGGTGCATTCGGGCTCCGGTGGAAACGGCCATTGTGCCAGAGCCCGGCGGTTCAGCCTTCCTGGACGCGTGGCAAGGAGCGGAGGATGGCCAGGTATTCCCGGTGCTCCTTCCAGCCGCGGATCAGGGCGAGGGCACCCCAGACAAGGATGCCACCCAGCAAGGTGAGGAAAGCCAGGGGACCGAGGACGTACGCAGCCTTTGGAAGAGGTAGGGGTGAAGGAAGGGCTCCGAAGGAGAATAAGAAGAGTGGGATGAGCCAGAGCAAGCACTGGCTCACCAGAACCAAGTATGCCCTGGCCTCTTCTACCCCTCGGATGGCCCATGGCACAGGGGCAAGGTACAGCATGGGCACCCAGATCAGAAAGGCCCAGGGGTGGTCGAGCGGGTGGCCCGGCGGCAGCGGATGCAAGGCCGGTTTGGCTGCTGTGAAGAATCCTGAAACGAAACCGTAGAGGGCCGCGGCGAGGCAGGCGAGAAGCAGCAGGGCCAAGCCGAGAAGCCAGAAGGCGAGGCGCCGTTGATAGGCCGGATCGGGAGCCGCCTCCACGATGCCGATACCTCGATAGAGCTGGCGAACCAGAAATGTTTTGAGTGCCAGCCACAGGAAGGGCAGGACGAGAAAGCCCTCCAGCGCCGGGCGCTGCAGCAAATCCAATCCAATCAGGTTGGGGTAGACCGCGACACAGAAAGAGATCAGAACGGTGAGCCCCGCCAGGGCCGTGGCCAGTCCGCTCTTGCGGGCCTGGAAGGCGGCGTAGTCGCGGGTGAGGGCGGCGAGGGCATCGAGGTCGGGGGTCGTCATGGCTTGCCTTCCTTCGGGAGCAGGGCCCGGAGCTGCTGGTGGTAGGCGCGGAGCGCGGCGCGGCCGTCCTCCGTGATGCGGAAGCTGGTGGCGGGGATGCGCCCCTTGAAGGCTTTGAGGGTCTCGAGGTAGCCAGCGGCCTCCAGCTTCTGGGTGTGGCTGGAGAGGTTGCCCTTGCTCAGGCCCGTCACCCGCTGGAGGAAGAGGAACTCCACCGATTCCGCCGCCGAGAGCACCGTGAGGATGGCCAGGCGGGCCGGCTCGTGGACGGTCCGGTCGAGGTCGAGGATGGCGTGGAGATCGGGTTTCGGCTGGGGCATGAAACTAGTTTGTATTGCAAACTAGTTTTGTCAACCCTCCCATTCGCCTCGTGATTCAATGCCTCCATGCGACCCCTCGACCTCCGCTCCGACACCGTGACCCAGCCCTCCCCGGAGATGCGCGCCGCCATGGCTGCCGCCGAAGTGGGGGACGATGTGCTGGAACACGACCCCACGCTGGCGCGGCTGGAAGGCCGCGTGGCGGAGGTGCTGGGCATGGAGGCCGCGCTCTGGGTGCCCAGCGGCTGCATGGGCAACCTCATCGCGCTGATGATGCACCTGGGGCGGGGCGATCGGTTCCTGGCCCCCGCCCAGGCCCACGTGCTGGGCTCGGAGCTGGGCACGGCCGCTTGGCTGGCGGGGGGCATGCCCGAAGCCCTGGCCTGGGAGGCGGGCCCCGGCCGGCCCACCCCCGCCCAGGTGACGAAGGCGGCCGGTTCGCCGGGCCCCTACTACACCCTGCAGACGAAGCTGCTCTGCCTGGAGAACACCCACAACTTCGCCGGGGGCGCAGTCATCCCCCAGGCCGAGCACCGCGCCCTGGTGGCCGCGGCGAAGGCCGCGAAGCTGGCCGTGCATCTCGATGGGGCCCGCGTCTGGCACGCCGCCGCCGCGCAGAACCTCCCGCCTTCGGCCCTCACGGAGGGCGTGGACACGGTGCAGGTCTGCCTCAGCAAGGGGCTGGGCGCCCCCATGGGCTCGCTGGTCTGCGGCTCGAAGCCCGCCATGGTCGAGGCCCGGCGCCTCCGCAAGATGCTGGGCGGTGGCGTGCGCCAGGGGGGCGTCATCGGCGCCGCGGGCCTGGTGGCCCTGGACTACCTGCCGCGCCTCCCCGAGGACCACGCCAAGGCCCGGGCCCTGGCCGAGGGCCTGCGGGGCTTCGGCGTGGCCGCGCCGGTGCCCGAGACGAACATCCTGCTGCTCCCCGTGGCCGATGCGCCCGGCGCTGCCGCGGCGCTGGAGGCGGCCGGCGTGCGGGCGTCCATCGTGGGGTCGGCCCTGCGCTTCATCGCGCACCGGGACCTGTCCGAGGGGGACATCGCCGAGGCGCTCCGCCGCATCGAGCCCCTGGCCCATCACCTGCGGGCGGCGTGAAGATGCGGCCCCGGATCCTCCTGGCGGCGGCCCTCCTGGCGCTGGCATGCGCAGCCGGCTACCTGGCCTGGCAGAACACCCTGGTGCCCGTCCCGCTCGTCCCGGACGCGGCCCTGTACGTGTCTGCCGCCCCGGAATTCGGCGAGGACCAGGCGGTGCTGGAGGTCCAGATGCCTGCCGGACCGGGCCTGGAGGCCTTCCTCGCGAACCAGTCCGACCTGACGGTTCTGGCCAGCAATCCGGAGGGCGGCTGGGCGGGCCAGCTGGCCGAGGGGCTGCAGCGCTCCCGGAACGGCCGCCGCTGGCGCATCACCTTCAAGACGGGTGTCCGTCTCCAGGACGGCTCGACCCTGGATGCCCCGCGGGCCGAGGCGGCCCTGGCCGTCGAGGTCCAGGCGGCGGGGGCCCGGGCGCGGGTGGTCGATGGCCGGACACTGGAATTGCGGTTCGCGACCCGCGTCGAGGACCTCCCGGAACGCCTGGCCCACTGGCGCGTGCCGGGCACCGGCCCCTTCATCCGCAGGGGAAACGGACTGGCGCGGTTCGATGGATTCCTGCACGGGAAGGCGGGTCTGGCCGGGCTGACGGTGGACACGGATCCTGCCCTGACGGAGAGCCGCGCCTGGACCCAGGGCCTTGTGTCCGGCCGCTGGGCCTGGGCGACCTTCCCCGGTCATGTTGATCCTGATGACATGGCGAAGGTGCGGCTCGCCCCCTTCGACGAAGTGCACCTCAAGGACGGGACCGTGTGGTTCGTCGCGCGCAAACTGCGGCGATTCAATCCCGAGCGCGGTCCCTGGAGCGCCACGCGCCTCTTCGGTGTCTGGCGCGGATCCATGGATCTCCCGAGGGCCGGCGCCCTCCAGTAGGTCCTGAGGCCTGGCTTCTACTCCAGGTTGGCGGCCTGCTCGCGAATCTGGTCCAGGGCGCCCTTGGCCTCCATGACCGCGCGGGTCATGTCCAGTCGCCGGCACTTGCTGCCGGTGGTGTTCAGCTCCCGGAGCACCTCCTGGCACCAGATGTCGAGGGCCTTCCCCTCCAGACGGCCGCGGGCGAGGCGGTCGCCCAGGTCGTCCAGGTGGGCCGTCAGGCGGGTCAGTTCCTCGCGCACGTCCTGGCGTTCCGCCAGCACGCCGGCCTCGGCCAGCAGGCGCTCCGCGGGCAGCTGGCCCGCGAGCCGGGCGTCCTCCAGGATCTGCTCGATGCGCTGCCGGTACTGGTCGGGCAGTTCGGCGGCCTGGGCCTCCGCGCCGGCCTGCAGACGGTCTCGCAGCGATCTCAGCCGCTGCAATCCCTCCTCGAAGAAGGGGCGCAGCCGTGTCGCCTCCCCCGTCCGGCCCTCGTTCCAGCGTTCGAGCAGCGCGTCCACCCCGGCCCGAACCGCGCCCTCCAGGCGTTCGGCGAGATCCGAGGCCGGGGCCAGCCAGGCCCCCTGCAGCCGGAAGAAGGCCTCCGCGGTCAAGGGGGGAAGGTGCAGCCATTCGGCCTCTTCCTGCCAGCCCTTGGCCACGGACCGCAGGAGGGCCCGGTTCATCTGGGGCTCCAGGGCGGGCTCGTCCTGTACTTCCACGGTGAGATCCAGCTTCCCCCGCTGGGCCGCGGCGCGCACCTGGGTCCGGATGGCGGCTTCCATGGGGAACAGGGCGGGGGGGAGGCGCAGGGACAGGTCCAGGGCCTTGTGGTTCACGCTGCGGAGGGTCAGCCGGAGCTGGCCCGCCTGCAGGGGGCGGACGACCTCGGCGAAGGCGGTCATGGATCGCATGGGGACTCCTGATCCGATTGTGGAGCGGGAGGCGGCATCGGCACAAACGCCGGGCTCGGGGTGCCTGGCAAAACCCGTTGATCGGGGGGCGCATTCAGGGCTCTTACCCGGGGTCAATCGATGTCCCCGGTCACAGGAGGAACCCGTCACACTGGGAACGCCCCCGGGTTTCCGGCCGGGCCACCCGGAGGCCAGCATGGCCGATCCCCTCTTTTCCGCCGCCTCCCTGCCCGTGCTCCAGGGCTGGCAGGCGCCCGGCGCCCTCGACCTGCAGGGCGCCTTCCAGCGGGCGGAAGGCTGGGCCCTGGCCAGGATCGAGGCCTTCCCGGATCCGGCCCGCCTGAAGGCCCGGCTCCACGAGATGTCCGCCTCCCTGCGCGGGGGCACGCGCCTGGGCCTGGACCTGCGGGGCCTGCGTGACGGGGCCGACCATGTCATGGCGGCCGCCCGCGAGGCCGGTGTGGCTTTCCTGCTGCACACGGCGGAACTGCCGCCCTCGCTCTCCCTGCTGAAGCAGGCGAATCTGCCCCGGATCGTCGCGGTCCAGGACGCCCAGGAGGCCCAGGCGGCGCAGGCGGGCGGCGCCTCGGCGCTGCTGGCGGACGCGCTCCTGGTGCGTTCGCTCGGCGCGCTGCACTTGCCCGTCCTGGCCACCGCCGAGGATGAGGCCGGCGCCCGCCGCGCCATGGAGGCCGGCGCCCTGGGTCTCCAGCCCCGGTCGCCGTTGCTGCTGGAAGCGGCGGCCCTGGAATCCTTCCGGAGCCGGCTCAACCACGGCCTCGGCGCGGCCGACCAGGAACTGCTGCGCCGCGGCCCGGCGCCCCTGCCGCGCCTGCGCATCCGCAACCTGGACCTGACCTACCCCATCTTCCAGGGCGGCATGGGCATCGGCGTGTCCTGGGACGGCCTTGCCGGGGCTGTCGCGCGCGAAGGCTGCGTGGGCATCGTCTCCGCCATCGGCACCGGCTACCACGGCTCTGCCACGTCGCCCCAGCGCCTGGGACGGCCGGACGGCACCGAGGCCCTGAACCCGCCCCGCACGCTCGAAGGCATCGTGCGCTCCGCCCGCGAACGGGCCGGAGGCCGAGGCGCCATCGGCGTGAACATCCTCTGCGCCATCGAGGGCTACGAGTCCGCCGTGCGGGCCTCCGTGGCCGGCGGCGCCCAGCTCATCATCTCCGGCGCGGGCCTGCCCCTGGCCCTGCCCGAGTACGTGGGCGACGCCGACGTGGCGCTGGTGCCCATCGTGTCCTCCGCCCGGGCCCTGGGCGTCATCTGCAAGCACTGGCAGCGCCGCCACGGCCGCCTGCCGGACGCGGTGGTGCTGGAGGGACCCGAGAGCGGCGGCCACCAGGGCTTCAGCGTGGAGGCCTGCGAGGCTCCCGAACACACCCTCGAGAACATCCTGCCCTCCGTGCTGGCGGAGCGGGACAAGTGGGGCGCCTTCCCGGTGATCGTGGCCGGCGGGGTGTGGGACCGCGGCGATATCGAGCGGTTCCTGGCCATGGGGGCGGGCGGTGTGCAGATGGGCACCCGCTTCATCGGCACCTTCGAGTGTGATGCTCACCCGGTCTTCAAGGACACCATCCTCAAGGCCCGGGCCGAGGACATCGGCCTGATGAAATCCCCGGTGGGCATGCCCGCCCGCGGTGTGCGGACGGCCCTGCAGGCCCGCATCGAGGCCGGCACCGCTCCCCAGGTGCGCTGCGTGAGCCACTGCCTCCAGCCCTGCCACAACGGCAAGGGCGCCATGGAGGTGGGCTACTGCATCGCCGACCGCTTGGCGGACGCCTACCATGGCGACCGGGAGAACGGCCTGTTCTTCTCCGGCAGCAACGGCGCCCGCCTCAAGGAACTGCTCAGCGTCCATGACCTCATCGAGGAACTGACCCAGGATCCGGGCCTCCAGCGCCGCGGCGCCTGAAGGCTCTCGCCTAGCCCCGCTTCTCCGCCACGATCTCCAGGACCATGGGCGTGATCATCAGGGTCCCGGGATCCGCTGCGGCCGCGCGGAGGGCCGTGCGCACGGTGTCCACCCAGGCCTGATCCACGCGGCCGAGATCGAGCAGGCGCTGGAGGTTGGTCTCCACGAACTCCGAGGGCCACTTCCAGATGAAGTCGGCGGGCGGGACGACAAAGACCTTGGGGGCAAGGTGCTTCACGGCGAGGCCCGCCGCCTCGAGCAGGGTGGGCAGCGACAGGGCCACGTCCGGTTCGCCGCCGGAGGCCCGCCAGCTGGCCATGACCTCCGACACGAAGGCCTCCAGGGGCGGGCAGGGAGGCGCCAGGCGCCAGGTCCGGTAGTCCACGTATTCGTGGAAGATGGCCACGCCGCCGGGCCGCAGCGCCCGGGCCACGGTCGCCACCAGCTTCGCGGGATCGGACACGAAGGAGGCCACCCAGCGGCACCAGGTGGCGTCCATGCCGCCGACGTCCAGGGGGCCGGCCATCAGGTCCTGCTCGTGGAAGCGGACGTGCGCCAGGCCGCGGGCGGCGCAGGTCTCCCGGGCGTGCTGCAGGAAGTTGCCGGAGCGTTCGGCGGCATGGACTTCGCCAGTGGGCCCCACGATCTCCGCCAGGTCCAGGGTGGCGTAGCCGGGTCCCGCGCCCACGTCCAGGACCTTCGAACCGGTGGAGATGCCGGCCCGGCGCCAGCATTCCAGCATGTGCGGGCGCCAGACCCGGTGCTGGAGGCCCAGCCGCTCGATCTCCTCCCGGTGGGTTCCGAGGACGTAGTCGCGCTCACCCGATCCAGCCATCCGGTGCCCCCAAGCCTGTCGTGACGTCATTCTAGCTGGCCCAGTCAGCTGGCGTTCGGATGGCGTTCCAGCAGCTGCCGCAGGGGGGCGTTCCGCTTCACGGCGTCCTGGCGGCGGAGGTGGGCGATGAGGGAGGGCGGTGCGGCGCTCCAGCGGGCGATGTTCTGGATGAGCAGGGTGGAGACGTAGGTGCGGCGGCAGAGCAGGGCCGTGGTGTGGCCGTCGAGGGTGAGGCCCACCAGGCTGGCGAGGCAGCGGCCTTCCGTGGTGAGGATGAGCTCCGCCCTTTCCTCGCCTGTGCGCTGGTTGAAGCTGGCGCGGAGCAGGTCCCGGGCCATGGCGCGGACCTGCTCCGGCGTGTCTCGGGAGGTGGCCACAAGGTATTGCTCCAGCAGGCGGCGGGGGGACCAGAGGCGGCGATAGAGGCCCACCGGCAGGAGGGGGTTCTGCAGCAGGCCGCGGCGGACGCCGGGGTCATTCGTGAAGGCCGTGCGGCCGCCCAGGGCCTCCAGGCCGGCGGCCGTGCGGTGGTGGGCGGCGATGAGCCGGGCCTGCGCGAGGCCCGCCCGGGGGTTCTCCAGCACGGCGCGGATGACCTCCGCCGTGGGATCGAAGCAGAGGGCGCTCAGGTCGGGTTCCACCGCCGCCCGCGCCTGGGCCACCCGCTCGTCCACCGCCTGGGCATGCAGCTGCTGCTCGAAACGGGCGCGGTGGGTGGCGGCCCGGGCCGCGGCCGCGGGGGCGTCCTCCTCGGGGTCGGCCTCCGGTTCCGGTCCGGGTTGCTCCGGCCCCTCAGGCAGGACGGCGCCCAGGGCCACCAGCTCCGCCAGCATCCCGGCCACCTGGTCCTCGTCCAGGCTCATGAGGGCCGCGAGTTCTGGCAGGTCCAGCTCGCCGTCCAGCCGGGAAAGCAGGTGGCCCTGCCGCGCGTCGAGGGGCAGGGTGCGGGGATCCACGTCGGGCCGGAGGCTGGGCTTCCAGGTCATGGAACGAGGATAGGGCCGAACGGAGTCAGGCGAACGCTACTCGTCCACGGTCCCCTTCAGCCAGCCCTTGCCCCGGAGCCGCTCGACGCTGGTCTCGGGGAAGAGGTCGAGGGGGCTCTTCCCTTCCAGTCCCAGGCGGGGCACGGCGGCGGCGGCGAAGCCGAGACGGGCGCCTTCCTGGAGGCGGAGGGGCAGCTGGGCCACGGGGCGCACCTCGCCGGTGAGGCCCACTTCGCCCATGAACAGGGCCTTCTCCGCCAGCAGGCGGCCCGTGGCGCTGCTGCAGAGGGCGGCGATGACGGCCAGATCCGCGGCGGGGTCCTCGATCTCCAGGCCGCCGGCCACGTTCACGTAGACGTCCCGGTCGTGGAGCTGCACGCCGCCCCGGCGCTCGATGACGGCGCAGAGCATGGCGAGCCGCTGGCCGTCCAGGCCCAGGGCCGTGCGGCGGGGGATGCCGAGGCCGGCGGGGGCCACGAGGGCCTGGATCTCCACCACCATGGGGCGGGTGCCGCTGAGCACCACGGTGGGAGCGCAGCCCGGCCGGGGCTCCGCGTCCAGGAAGAAGGGGTTGCCCTCGGCGGCCACCAGGCCCTTCTCGGTCATGGCGAAGACGCCCAGCTCGAAGGCCGCGCCGAACCGGTTCTTGAGGGCCCGCAGCAGCCGGTGGTGGTGGTGCCGGTCGCCCTCGAAGGCCAGCACCGTGTCCACCAGGTGCTCCAGGACCTTGGGACCCGCCAGGCTGCCGTCCTTGGTGACGTGGCCTACGAGCACCAGGGGCGTGCCGGTGGTCTTGGCCCAGCGGGTGAGCAGGGCCGCGCAGCCGCGGACCTGGCTGACGCTGCCGGCGCTGGACTCGAAATCGGGATCGAAGAGGGTCTGGATGCTGTCCACCAGCAGCAGGCCCGGCTTCATCCGTTCGGCCTCCTCGATGATGCGCCTCACGTCCGATTCGGCCAGCAGGTGGATGTCCGGGCTCTCGGCGCCCAGGCGCTGGGCGCGCAGCTTGATCTGGCGCTCGCTTTCCTCGCCGCTGGCGTAGAGCACCGTGACCTGTGCCGAGGCGGCCCACTGGAGCAGGAGGGTGGACTTGCCGATGCCCGGCTCGCCACCCAGCAGCACCACCATGCCCGGCACCACGCCGCCCCCCAGCACGCGGTCCAGCTCGGCCAGGCCTGTCGCGGCCCGCTGGGCGTCGGCCACCTCGACGTCGGGCAGGGCGATGGGGCCGGTGTAGTGGCTCTGGGCGTAGGCGGAGCCGGCCCGCTGGAGGTCGCGTTTCAGGCTGCCGCGGATTTCCTGGACGGTATCCCAGGCACCGCAGGCCGTGCATTTGCCCATGGCCTTGGGGTGGCGGGCCCCGCAGGCGGTGCACTCGAACAGGGGCGAGGCCTTGGCCAAGGCTAGCGGCTTTCCACGGAGCGTCGGATGAAGGCCACCACGTCGTCGGTGTTGGTGCCGGGCTGGAAGATCTCGCGGATGCCGAGGGCCTTGAGGGCGGGCAGGTCGCCGTCGGGAATGATGCCGCCCGCGAAGACCAGCACGTCATCCGCGCCCTGCTCCTTCAGGAGGCGCATGATCTCGGGAAAGATCTGGTTGTGGGCGCCACTGAGGATGCTGAGACCCAGCACCTGGGCGTCCTCCTGCACCACGGCCGCCGCGATCTGCTGGGGCGTCTGGCGCAGGCCCGTGTACACCACCTCCATGCCCGCATCGCGCAGGGCCCGGGCCACCACCTTGGCGCCGCGGTCGTGGCCGTCCAGACCTGGCTTGGCGATCACCACGCGGATGGGGGCTTGGCTCATGGGAACTCCGACACTGCTACCAGCCTTCAGTCTGCCTCAGGGCCTCGTAAAGGCCAATGGCCGCGGCCTGGGCCAGGTTCAGGCTGCGGTGGAAGCCCCCCAGCATGGGGATGCGCACCAGGCGATCCGGGTAGGCCTGCAGGATCTCCTCCGGCAGGCCCCGGGTCTCCCGGCCGAAGACCAGCCCGTCGCCGTACTCCCACTGTACCTGGGTGTGGCGGCGATCTCCCTTGGTGCTGAAGAACCACAGCCGCTTCGCCGGATTCCGGGCCAGGAAGTCCTGCCAGTCCGTGTAGTGGATCGGCGCCAGCTTCTCCCAGTAGTCCAGGCCGGCCCGGCGCAGGTAGTAGTCGCTCACCTCGAAGCCCAGGGGGTGGACGAGGTGGAGCTTCGCCCCGTTGTTCACGCAGAGGCGGCCGATGCTTCCGGTATTCTGCGGAATCTCCGGTTGGTGCAGGATGATGTGGAACAAGGGGGGACCCCGATGAGCGAATGCCTGTTCTGCAAGATCGCGGCGAAGGAGATCCCGGCCGCGGTGGTCTACGAGGACGACGCCATTCTGGCATTCAAGGACATCTTCCCCCAGGCGCCGGTCCACCTGCTCCTCATCCCCAAGGCCCACTGCGTGAGCCTTGGCGACATGACACCGGAGATCTCCGCCGCCGTGGGCCGGATGCCGCAGGTCGCCGCCAGGCTCGCGGGCGAAGCCGGTGTGGCGGAGAGCGGCTGGCGGCTGCTCACGAACCACGGCCCGGATTCGGGCCAGTCAGTGTTCCACCTGCATTTCCACCTGCTGGGCGGGAAGGCGCTGGGGGGCAAACTCTGCCAGTGATGGGCCCCTCCGCCGTGTGATCTCCGTCACAGAGCCCCGGGCCTATCTTTCCGGTGGCGATCCACTGTTCTCCACGGCCCGTGCGGTCGAGGTTGATAGACGTGTTCCACGCGGAAGTCCATTCCTGACCGGCTGGGGCCTTCCTCCTCCGGAAACCGCAGGACCCGACGGAGTTGTCATGCCTCACTCCGCCCTTGACCAGCTCAACCTCGACACCAGCCTCGTCCACCGGCTGAGGGAGGCCACGGGGGTGTCCCTGGCCCTCTGTGGCCAGTGCGGGGCCTGCACCGCCGTCTGTCCGGCGACCGGGGTCATGGACCTCGCTCCGTGCCGGCTGGTGCGTCTGGCGCAGACGGGATTCGCGGGTTTCGACCGCCGGGTGCTCGCCTCCCGGACAATCTGGCGCTGCACAGGGTGCCAGGCCTGCGCGAGGCATTGTCCGAACGACCTCGATCTGCCCCGGGCCATGGCCTTCTTCCGGTGGGAGGCCGAGCGGCTGGGCTGGGCCTCGGCCCATGGGGAGACCCCCATGCCCATCCACTTCGACGGACGCTGGTCGAAGCAGACCCACGCCACTTCGGTGGGCTGATCCGGTTTCACGAGGATCGGCATGGATGGGGCCCTTTGGGGGCCCGGGCCAGCCTCTGTCGGCGGAACAGCGTGGCAAACGTCACGAACTTTGTGTTGTAAATGCTGGAATAAAATCAACTGAGCTTTTCGCGGCACGGCGCTGGCCACCTGTTGCTCTCAGGGCTCCCCTCAGGGGTCCACGAGGGCATTTCGTTCGTGTACGCGAAGTTACGTCTGTTTTTCGCTTTTCTTTTGGCTTGTGGCGCAGGAGGAGGTTTCTAGACTTTCAAGTGGTTCCCAGTGGAAGAAAGTGGAATGAAGTGGATCAAGGTGGTCCACTCCCTTGCCGCCGATCCCGCCTGGGTGACTGGTTGAAAGGCGTTACCGGTGCTGCGACTCCGCGGAAACTCACCGGCCACGGTGGACGAGAAGGGACGCCTGAAGCTCCCCTCCTCCTTCAAGGCCGAGTTCGAGACCTTCGCCCAGGGCGAAGAGGGCGGAGCCCTGCGGCACTATCTGACCTCCCTGGACGGTCGTTCGGCCCGCCTCTACCCCCTGCCGGTCTGGGAGGCCATTGAGGCCCGCCTGGCCGCGCTGCCTTCGACCAGCCCTGCGAAGCGCAAATTCCTGGAGACCACCGCCTATTTCGGAAGTGAGGTGGAGCCCGACGCCCAGGGCCGCTTCGTCATCCCCCCCATCCTCCGTGAGGCCGCTCAGCTCACGGGCGAGGTGGCCGTGCTGGGGCAGATGGATCACCTGGCCCTCTGGAACAAGGCCGGCTTCGAGCGCCGCCTGGCCGCGGAGCCCCTCGGCGCCGAGGACCTGGCCCAGCTCGCGGACCTGGGGATATGAACGTGGCCGCCCCGATTCCCCTCCATGTCCCGGTCCTCCTCCAGGAGGTGCTGGAACACCTGCCGTTGCCACCGGCGGCCCGGATCCTGGATCTCACCCTGGGGCTGGGCGGCCATGCCGAGGCCCTGCTGTCCCGCTGCGATGCGGACAGCCGCTACCTGGGCGTGGACCGCGATCCCCGGGCCCGGGAACTGGCCCTGGAGCGGCTGGGGGCCGATCTCCGCCTCACAGTCCACGCCGGCGCCTACGAGGATCTCTGGGATGATCCCGCCTTCCAGGCCTGGGTCGCGAGCCATGCCCCGGAGGGCTTCGACGCCATCCTGGCGGACCTGGGCGTGTCCACCCTCCAGCTCCGGAGCCCCGAACGGGGCTTCAGCTTCCGCGACGAGGGGCCCCTGGACATGCGCATGGACACGGAACACGGCCCCACGGCCGTGGACTGGATCGCCGCGCAGACCGAGGAGAGCCTGGCCGACGCCCTCTACCAGTTCGGCGAAGAGCGGGCCTCCCGCCCCATCTCCCGGGCCATCTTCCGGGCCCTTCGCGAGGGGCGTCTGTCCACCACCCGGGACCTGGCGGAGGCCGTCTACACGGTGATCCCCCGCGAGCCCGCCAAACGAAAGGGCCTGAGCGATCCGGCCACCCGCACCTTCCAGGCCGTGCGCATCGCGGTGAACGGCGAACTGGACCGGCTGGCCGGCGCCCTCGAAGCGGCCGTCAATGCCCTCCGCCCCGGGGGACGCCTCGCGGTGATCAGCTTCCACAGCCTGGAGGACCGCATCGTCAAGCAGACGCTGCGGCGCCTCGCGGGCATCTACGACGGGCCGGGACGCGTGGCGCCCATGGTCCTGCCGAAACGGTTGCGCCTCATCCATCCCGGCGGCATCGCTCCGGGCGAGGTCGAGGCCGCCACCAACCCCCCCTCCCGCTCCGCCCGCCTGCGCGTGGCCGAGCGCCTCCCCTGAACCGAGGTTCTCCGATGTCTGTCTCCCTCCAGGCTCGTCCGGCGCCCACCCGCAGGGTGGAGAGCGAGGGCATCCTCCGCATGCTGCTGCTGGTGCTGGCCCTGGCCATGCCCCTGATGACCATCGCCTACCTCAAGATCCAGAGCACCCGCCTGGGCTATGCCATGGGCGACCTGAAGGAGCGGATCCACAAGGAGGAGGAGGTCCAGCGGAAGCTGCTGCTGGAGCGGAGCCGCTACCAGCGTGACGAGGAAGTCCAGGTCTATGCGGAGAAGGCGGGCCTGCAGCCCCGGAAGCAGGGGCACCTGATCCGGCGGTCCTTCACGGTGGAGGACCAGCAGCTGGCCAAGCTGCGTCCCGTCTCCTCGGACGGCTTCTAGCCGGAAACCCGGGCCAGGGCCGGATCGCCTATCCTGGCGGTGGGCGGCCTCCGGCCTCCTGCCTTCGTCATGTCACCCGCATCCGGCCCCATCGTGTCCCTCCCCTTCGTCACCCAGCCTCGTGCCACCACCCGCCGCCTGCTCGGCCGGCAGGAGGCGGAGGATCTGCTGGGGGCACGGCTGCCCTGGCTCCTGGGCGCCATGCTGCTCTGGGCCCTCGCGATCCTGCTCAGGCTCCTCTGGCTCCAGGTGGTGGAGCACAGCCGCTACCAGCTCCGGGCCGAGCAGCAGCACACCACGATCGTGCCCATCCCCCCCATCCGGGGCGAGCTGCGCGACCGCCGCGGGGAGCCCCTGGCCATCTCCATCAAGGTGGAGAGCCTTTTCGCGGATCCCCGCGTGTTCTACCCGGACTACAAGGCCGCCAAGGGGGAGGACCGCGCCTGGGGTGAGCCGGATCGCAAGGCAGCGGCCCAGGTTGCGGCCCGGCTGGCGCCCATTCTGGAACAGCCGAGGTCGATGCTCCTGGAGAAACTGCTCCGCAAGAGACCCTTCGTCTACCTGGAGCGCCATCTGGCCCCGTCCAAGTCAGAGGCCATCCGGGCCATGGGTCTCGACGGCATCGAGTTCCAGCCGGAGAGCCGCCGGTACTACCCCCGGGGCAGCCTGGCCGCCCAGATCATCGGGTTCACGAACATCGATGGCCTGGGCCAGCTGGGCATCGAGCAGACCTACGACAAGCAGCTCGCCGGCATGAAGGGTGAGCTCATCGCCCCCCGGGACGCCCACGGGAAACTGCTCATCCTCCAGGAGAACTACAGCCAGGTCCCCGTGAACGGGGCCTCGCTCCAGCTCAGCATCGACGCCACCATCCAGCACATCGTCGAGGACGCCCTGGAGGAGGGCGTCCGGATGTCCCACCCCACGACGGCCTACGCGGTGGTGGTGGATCCCCAGACCGGCGAGATCCTCGCCATGGCCGGCACGCCGACCTTCGATCCGAACCACATCCTCCCGAAGAAGTTCATGAACCGTCCCGAGTCCGAGCTGTCCACCGCGGAGCGGGACGAACTCCACCGCGAGCTGGAGCGGCAGAAGGCGGCCCGCAAGGTCCATCCGGTGGAGGACGTCTACGAGCCGGGCTCGACCATGAAGATCTTCACGGCGGCCATGGCCCTGGAGGAACGCAAGGTCCACCTGGGCGAGCGGTTCGACTGCATGAACGGCCGGTGGCAGTACAGCCCCAAGATCCCGCCCATCACGGATACGCATCGCCACGGAATCCTCACCTTCGAGGAGATCCTGTGGCAGAGCTCCAACATCGGGGCAGCCAAGATCGGCATCCGGATGGACCCGGCCCTCCGCTTCCAGTACCTCCGCAAGTTCGGCTTCGGGGACACCACGGGTCTCAACATTCCCGGGGAGAGCCCAGGCCGTCTCATCGCCCCGGACCGGTGGACCGTGCCTACCCAGTACACCTTGTCGTACGGCTACGGCCTCAGCGTCACCCCCCTTCAGATCCTCATGGCCGGTTGCGCCCTCGCCAACGGCGGCAAGCTCATGCAGCCCATCCTGGTGGAGCGGATCTACAACGACCGCGGCCTCCTGCTGAAGGAATTCAAGCCCACGGTGCGGGCCCAGGTGGTCAGCGAGGAGACGGCGAATCTCATGAAGGAGGTCCTCAAGGGCGTCCTCACCCAAGGCACGGGCAAGCGGGCCAAGCTGGACAACGGGGTGGAGGCCTTCGGGAAGACCGGCACCAGCCGCAAGATCATCAACGGGAAGTACGACCTGAAACGCCACTTCGCGTCCTTCATGGGCTTCTTTCCCGCGGACAAGCCGCAGTACGGCGTGCTGGTCATGCTCGACGATCCCGCCGGGGACACCACCGGCGGTGACGTGGCGGCGCCCCTCTTCAAGCGCATCGGGGACGAGATCGTGCGCTACCGGCAGACCACGCCGGACCCCGACCAGGAAGCGGACCTCAAGCTTTCCCTTCGGGACTGGCCGGTGAGCGAGACCGACGAGGCCGCGGTTCACGTCGAGCGCGGGAAGGTGCCGGACCTGTCGGGGCTCAGCCTCAAGGCGGCCATCCAGCGAGTGGTGCTGGTGGGGGGTGTGCCGAAGGTGGAGGCCGCACCCGGCGTGACGGCCGTGCGGGTGGTGGGGCAGAGCCCCGATCCCGGAGCGGCCCTCGAGGCCGGGGCGGTGGTGAAGATCAAGGCGGGCAACCCATGAAGCTGGATGCGCTCATCTCGGGACTGGCCCTGCGCAGATCGGGACCGGAGGTGGAGGTGCAGGACCTGACCTCCGACAGCCGCGAGGTCCAGCCGGGCTGGGCCTTCCTGGCCCTGAAGGGCGAGAAGGCCGACGGCGGTTCGTTCGTACCCCAGGCGATCGCCCAGGGTGCCAGCGCCATCATCGGCGAACATGCAATCGTCCATCCAGACGGCGTGGCCAGCTGCACGTTCACCGGCGATCCCCGGCTCGGGATGGCCGAGCTGGCCCGGCGGCTGCATGGCGCTCCCGACGGGCGGCTGGCCCTCATCGGCGTCACGGGCACCAACGGCAAGACCACCACCACCACCCTTATCCGCCAGCTGCTCCGGGGCGCGGGCCTCGGCTGCGGCCTGGTCGGCACGGTGATGAACGCGGCCGGGGACCGCGAGGAGGAGGCCGTCCGGACCACTCCCGAAAGTCCGGCCTTCTACCGCTGGCTCCGGCGTTCCGTGGAGGCGGGGGACCGAGCCTCGGCCGTCGAGGTCAGCAGCCATGCCCTCTGTCTGGGCCGCGTCCATGGCGCCCGGTTCAGGGTCGGCGTGTTCACCAACCTCACTCAGGACCACCTGGACTATCACGGCACGATGGAAGCCTACTTCGAGGCCAAGCGCCGGCTCATCGCCCAGTGCGACCGGTTCCTTGTGAACGTCGATGATCCGTGGGGACGCCGGCTGCTGGAGCAGGAGGACCACGCCAGCTACGCCGTGGACCGGCCCGCCGACTATCGCGCCGTCGATCTCGAACTGGGCCCCACAGGCACGCGGTTCACGCTTCTCGGTGCCGGCGGGAACTGGCCGGTGGCGAGCCCCCTCCTGGGACGGTTCAACGTCTACAACCTGCTGGCGGCCCTGGCGGCCTGCATCGAGGCCGGATTCGCTCCGGAGCGGCTGGTGGCCGCCGTGCCCGGGGTCGTGGGTGCGCCGGGCCGCCTGGAGCGCGTGGATTGCGGCCAGCCCTACGGCGTGATGGTGGACTATGCCCACACGCCCGACGCGCTGGAGAAGCTGCTGGCCGAGGGCCGCCGCCTCCTGCCACCGGGGGGGAGGCTCCACGTGCTCTTCGGCTGCGGCGGGGACCGGGACCGCACCAAGCGGCCCCTCATGGCCGCGGCGGTGGCGGCAGGCGCCGACGTCCTCTGGCACACCAGCGACAACCCCAGGACGGAGGATCCGGAGCGCATCCTGGATGACGCCGCCCCTGGCATTCCCGAGCCCATCCGGAAGGATCCCGCGCGGTACCACCGACTGGCGGATCGGCGCGAGTCCGTGCGGCGGGCCCTGGCCGACTGCCGCCCCGGCGACCTGCTGCTCCTGGCGGGCAAGGGCCACGAGCCCTACCAGGAGATCCAGGGCGTGAAGCACCCCTACAGTGACCGGAGTGCCGTCGAGATGATCCTTGGGGGCCGTTCATGAGCCCGCTCTGGTCCCTGTTCCAGGTGGCCTCGCAGGTGGGGGGCGAGATTCTCGGCGAGGGTTCCGTGATCCCGACCAGCCTCAGCCTGGACACGCGCACCCTGGAACCCGGCGCCTGCTTCGTGGCCCTCCGGGCCGAGCGCGATGGCCATGCCTTCTGCGCCCAGGCGGCGGCGAAGGGGGCCGCGGTCCTGCTGGTGGACGATCCCCAGGACGTGGACTTGCCGCAGTTGGTGGTGCCCGATACCCTGGTGGCCCTGCAGCGCTGGGGCCAGGCCCGCCTGCAGGCCGTCCGGCCCAAGGCTGTGTTCGGCGTCACCGGCAGCGTGGGCAAGACCAGCACGAAGGAACTGCTCGCCGCCGCCACAGGGGGATGGAAGACTCCCGGCAACCGGAACAACACCCTGGGCCTACCCGAGGCGTTGGCCACCCTGCCCGAGGGACTGGAAGCCGCGGTGCTGGAGATGGGCATGAGCACGCCGGGCGAGATCCGCCGCCTCACGGAGATCGCGCCGCCGGATTTCGGTGTGGTCACGGTCATCGGCACCGCGCACCTGGAGAACTTCCCCAGCGGCCAGCAGGGCATCGCCGAGGCCAAGGGCGAGCTGGTCGCCGGCCTCCGGAGGGGCGGGGCCTGGGCCTTCCTGGCCTCGGATCCCTGGTGCCGATGGGTGGCGGAGCAGCCCTGGGCGAGGCATGCGGGACCCCTGCCCGTGGGCGCGGGCGAGGCCTTCGGCTGGGAGGCCGTCGAAGCCTTGGGGGCCGCCGGGCAGCGGTTCAGCCTCCGCACGCCGGCAGGGGATGTCCCGGTTCACCTGCGGCTGCGCGGCCTTCACCAGGTGCGGAATGCGGCCCTGGCGGGCGCCATCGCGATCAAGGCCGGCTTCCGCCCAGAGGCCGTGGCGGCGGGTCTGGGTTCCGTGGAACCCGAGGTCGGGCGGGGACGGCTGCATACCCTGGCCGGCGGCGGCTGGCTGCTGGATGAGACCTACAACGCTAGCCCGGATTCCATCCTGGCCTGCGCGGCGGCCCTGCTGGACCTTCCTCGCGGGGAAGCCGTGGCGGTGCTGGGGTCCATGCGGGAACTGGGGCCTGAGGCCGCCCGCATCCACCAGGAGACGGGCCGGGCCCTCCGGGACCTGGGCCTCTCCCGCCTCTGGGCCTTCGGCGACTTCGCCTGGGACTACGCGGAGGGCTTCGGACCCGGGGCGGTGGCCTTCCCGGATTTCGAGTCCCTGCGCGACGATCCGGCCGGGCTCTCCGCGATCCCTGCCGGTGCCCGTATCCTGGTGAAGGGCAGTCGGTACTGGCGCGCCGAGCGCGCCGTGGACTGGCTGCTCACCCGCTGACCCTCCGTCCCCAGATTCCGGACCCCCCATGATTCCCTGGCTCCTCTACCCCTTCCGCGATGCGGTTCCCGGTTTCTCGGTGTTCCGCTACATCACCTTCCGCGCGGCCCTGGCCGCGGCCACGGCCATGCTGCTCAGCCTGGTGCTGGGGCCCTTCGTCATCCGCACCCTGACGGCGCTCAAGATGGGCCAGCACATCCGCGACGTGGGACCGGAGCATCACCAGAGCAAGGCGGGGACCCCCACCATGGGAGGCATCCTCATCCTCCTGGTCATCACCGTGTCCACGCTTCTCTGGTGCGAGCTGAGCAGCGGCGCCATCTGGGTGGTGCTCATCGCTCTGCTGGGCTTCGGTACCGTGGGCGCCTTCGACGACGCGAAGAAGCTGCTGAAGAAGCAGAACCTCGGACTCACGAGCTGGCAGAAGATGGTCCTGCTTACGGCCATCTCGCTCCTGGTGGCCTGGCTCATCCTGCACTTCGGCCTGCGCGGAACCGCCACCAGCAAGCTGTCCGTGCCCTTCTTCAAGCGATTCACGCCGGATGTGGGCATCTTCCTGATCCCCTGGATCTGGCTGGTGATGGTGGGGACCAGCAATGCGGTGAACCTCACGGATGGCCTGGATGGGCTGGCTGCCGGCGGCACCCTCATCGTCTCGCTGACCTACGCCATCCTCGCCTACGCCGTGGGCCATGTGAAGATCGCGGCCTACCTGGTGGTGCCCCACGTGCCCGGTGGCGCGGAGCTGTCCGTGTTCATGGGCGCCATGGCCGGGGCCTGCCTCGGCTTCCTCTGGTACAACGCCCACCCCGCGGAGGTCTTCATGGGCGATACGGGTTCCCTGGGCCTGGGCGGGGCCCTGGGCACCGTGGCGGTCATCATCAAGCAGGAGGTCCTGCTGGTCATCGCCGGGGGGCTCTTCGTGCTGGAGGCCATCAGCGTGATCCTCCAGGTGGGCAGCTACAAGCTCCGTGGCGGCAAGCGCATCTTCCGCATGGCTCCCTTCCACCACCACCTGGAACTGGGCGGCCTGCAGGAGACCAAGGTCGTCATCCGACTCTGGATCACCGCCATCGTGTGCTCGATCCTGGCCCTCAGTTCGCTGAAGCTGCGCTAGCGGGCCCCGGCACGAGGGGTTCCGGCGCCAGGGGCCGGGGCGCCGTGGGCCAGGGCTGGCCGAGGATGAAGCCCTGGCCCCAGGGCACGTCGGCATCCATGACGGCCTCCAGCTCCTCCAGCGTCTCGATGCCCTCGGCGATGAAGCCGATGCGCATCCGCTGCGCAAAATGGGCCAGGGCATTGAGGAGCGCGGCCTGGTAGGGCCGGCGGTGGACCTGCTCCACGAGGCTGCGGTCGGCCTTGATGAAGTCCGGCGCCAGGCGGGCCATGTGGCTGAGGCTGGCCACCCCGGCCCCGAGATCGTCCACCGCGACCCGGAGGCCCGAGCTGCGCAGGAGGGTGGCGTAGGCGCGCAGGGCATCGGGATCGTGGACACGCTGGGCCTCGGTGAATTCCATCACGACATGCTCGGGCGGGAAGGGAAGGGCCTCCAGCCAGCGGGGCAGGGCCTCCCAGAAGTCCGCGGCCTCCAGGCTGACGGGTTCCAGGTTCACGAAGTGCAGATGGGTGTCCGATCCCGTTCGGGCCAATGTGCTGAAGGTCTCCTCAAGGAAGCGCAGGTCGAGGGTCAGCCGGTCGGAGAGCGAGAGGTCGGGGGCCTGGAGGATGGGGCCCACGGGATGGGCCATGCCCCGTCCGTCCACGTGCCGCGCCAGGTATTCCTTGGCCATGAGCCGGTTGTCCCGGAGCCGGTACATGGGCTGGACGTGCGAGACGATCGGACTCTCGCCGCTCAGCAGACGCTTGAGTATGCCCTTCGGCATGAATGCTCCGAGACCCTGGGCCTGGGACAGTGTATCCCTTCGGCGAAACTCCGGCTGTGATCCAGGTAGGCTGGAGTCGGAGGGCGCATGAGGACCGTGGTGATGGGGGCGGGACGTTCGGGCCTGGCGGCGGCCCGATTCCTGGCTGGGCAGGGGCGCGAGGTGGTGCTGACGGACACCCGCCCGGATCCCGGCCCGGAGCTGGAGGGGGTCCTCGCCGGGGCCGAGATTCCGGGCGTCTGGGGCAACCACCCGCTCTCGTTGCTGGAGGATTGCGAAGAACTGGTGATCAGTCCTGGCATCCCCCGCACGGCGCCCTTTGTGGCCGAGGCGCTGCAGCGAGGGATTCCCGTCGTCGGCGAGGTGGAACTGGGCTACCGGACCCTCCAGGCCCGGCGTGACGGCGGCCGCGTGCTGGCCGTCACGGGTACCAACGGCAAGAGCACCACCACCGACCTGGCCGCCCACCTGCTGAAGTCCGCCGGCCTTCCTTCGGCGGCCTGCGGCAATCTCGGCACCCCCTTCCTTGACGCAGTCGCGGAGGGTGGGCCGGGGACGGTCTACGTCGTGGAACTGAGCAGCTACCAGCTGGAGTCCCTGGCATCGTTTCGCGCGGAGGCCGCGGCCTTCCTGAATCTCACACCGGACCACCTGGCCCGGCATGGCGACCTGGAAGGCTACCGCCGTGCCAAGCTGCGGATCTTCGAGCGGCAGGCTGGGAATGATCTCCGCGTGGTGCCAGCGGCTCATCCCGAGTGGTGGCAGGACGCGCCCGGGGCCGCGCGGACAGCGCGCTTCGGCTGGTCCCCCTGCGAGGCCTGGTGCGACGGCGAGGGTCTGCTTCGGCTCGGCGACGAGCCCCTCCTCCATCGCCGGGACCTGCGGATCCCCGGAGGCCACAACGTAGAGAACGCCCTGGCGGCGGCCCTGCTGGCCCGCCACGGCGGCGCGTCGATCGAGGCCCTTCGGGAAGGACTCCGCACCTACCCGGGGCTGGCCCACCGGATCGCCTTCTGCGGCGAGAAGGAAGGTGTCTGGGCCTACAACGATTCCAAGGGCACCAACGTGGATGCCACCCTCACGGCCATCAAGGCCCTGCCAGGGCCCCTGGTGCTGCTGCTGGGGGGGACCGACAAGGGTGCCTCCTACCATCCCCTGCGCGCGGCCCTGGAGGGCAAACTGCGGCGCCTGATCTTCCTGGGCGAGGCGATTCCTCAGCTCAGGCGGGATCTGGAGGATCTCCCTCACGAGATCGTGCCGGCCTTCGACGACGCGGTCCGGGCCGCCCTGGCCCTTGCACAGCCGGGCGACCAGGTCCTGCTCAGCCCCGCCTGCGCGAGCTTCGACCAGTTCAACAACTTCGAGGAGCGCGGCGAGCGGTTCGAGGCCCTCGTGCGGGCCTGGTCTGGATCCTGACCTCGATTTCGCCGGAGATGCCATGCGCCCCACGGTTCCAATGCTCATCCTCGCCGCGCCTCTGCTGGCCCAGGCGCCCGCCCCGGCCGCCGATCCCTTCGCACCGCTCCGGTTCCTCCTGGGGACCTGGAGCGGCGAAGGCGGAGGCCGGCCCGGCCAGGCCACCGGCGAGGCGACCTTCAGTCTGGAACTGGGCGGCCATGCGCTGGTCCGCCAGAGCTGGGCCGGGACTCCCGCCGCTCCGGGGCGCCCCGCCTCCCGGCACGAGGACCGGATCACGGTCTATCCGGAAGGTGGAGGGCTGAGGGCCCTCTACGTGGACAACGAAGGCCACGTCATCCACTACACGGTGACGACCTCGGTCGACGGTGCGGCATTCCTGAGCGATCCGGGCCAAGGTCCCCGGTTCCGCCTGACCTATCGCCGGACGGGCCCGGACACGGTCGCCCTCGCCTTCGACATCGCCCCTCCCGGGAAGCCAGAGGCCTTCACGACCTACCTCCAGGCCACCACCCGCCGGAAGCCCTGATGGAAGAAGGCCCCGGAAAGCCCTTGAGGGGCTCGCCGGGGCCTCGAAGACCGGAATGGCTCAGGTGTGCCGGGTGCGCGAGCCCAGGAGGGGCGGCATCAGGCAGAGCCCCATCAGCACGACCTGGGTGCCGATGAAGATCGACAGGGCCCAGAAGGCCTTGTCCATGAACCCGTAGGAGTGGAGCCCCACGCCGAGCATGTTCACGCCGAACCAGGAGAGGCTCGTCATGACGTTGCCGAAGATGGCCATGGCCATGAGACCGCGCTCCCGGACGTAGCCGGCCCAGCGGGCGTGCAGGATGATGGCGTTCCACAGCACGATCAGCAGGGCGCCGTTCTCCTTGGGATCCCAGCCCCAGAAGCGGCCCCAGGACTGGTCGGCCCAGATGCCGCCCAGCACGGTGCCCACGAAGCTGAAGAACAGGGCGAAGCAGATCACGCCGTAGGCCATGTCCACCAGGGCCTTGGTGGTCTCGGCATCGGGGTTCGGGGAGAGATGCTTCCGGATCGTATAGCCGATGGCGATGGCGCCGGCCAGGAAGGTGCCGCTGTACCCGATGGTGATGGTGACCACGTGGGTGGCCAGCCAGAAGTTCGAGTCCAGCACGGCCCGCATCATCTCCATGGTGTCGCCCTCGGTGCCGAGGTGCTGGGCCACGATGAGGGAGGCGAAGCCAGCGGCCGTGGCGACGGCGGTGCCGAAGCCGTTCCGGTAGAGGCGTTCCAGGACGAGGCCCAGGATCACCGCGCCCCAGCCCACGAAGACCGCCGAGGAGTAGAGGTTGGTGACGGGCGGGCGTCCCTGGAGGACGATCCGGAAGACCAGGCCCATGGTGTGCACGAGGGCCCCGACCGCGAGGAGAGAGAAGGCGGTGGGCCGGAGGATTCCGGGCTTCCACGCCCAGGACACGAACACGACGATCAGGGCGGCCACGTAGAGCAGCATGCCGAGGTAGAAGGGCTGGGCGCGATTGAAGAGCACCTCGTGGTCCGCGTGGCTCACGAAGGCGGGGCGCTCGGCCATCATGCGGGCCCTCAGTTCCTTCACCGCGGCGTTGAAGCCCTGGGCGTCGCCGGAGGCGTAGGTGCTGCTGGCCTGGGCCAGGAGGGGGAGGTTGGGATGCATCGTTCCACGATCGGCGGCCCGCAGGGCCTCGCCCACGCTCTGCCAGGCATCCGGGTTCTGGCCGGGCAGGGGAGGCAGGGGACGGAACTGGGCCAGCTGGGCCAGATCCTCGTGGCGCTGGGCGGCGTCGGGCGTGCCGATCAGCTGCAGCTCGAAGGCCAGGCCGGGGGTGCCGGCCAGCTGCATGGTGTTCCGCAGCTTGTAGTAGAGATAGACGCGGTCGAAGAGGTTGATGACGGCGCTCTGGAAGCGGGTGCGCTTCTGGGCCTCGATGGGCTGGGCCGCCTGCGCCTGCTTCTGGACCTCCTCGAGGTGGGGGCCGAGTGTCTGGAAGCTGTAGTAGACGTTGGCGGACTGCTTCACGCCGATGAGGCCGAGCACGTCCGGATCATCGATGCGGAACACGGGCTGCTGGTCCGCCACCTGGGGCCGGAACATGAGGTCGAGGAGCCACTCGTCGGCGCTGAGCATGCGTCCCTCGTAGGGGAGGCTCTGCTTGCCGCGGATCATCAGGAGGGAATTGCGTGCCAGCGAATCGATGGGCTTCACGCGCCCGCCCTCGAGCACGGGCAGGCTGCCGAAGGCCTCGACGTCATAGCCGCGGGCCTTGCCCGAGGGGAGCATGGCGAAGAGGACGCAGACCAGCGCGAAGGCGCCGACCAGCCACGGGAACAGTTTGGAAAGCTTCATGTCAACCCTCCTTCAGGCCCTGCCGCCGCCTGATCGAGCGACGGAGGGTGATGCCGAAATGGACGAGCAGGCCGATGGTGACCAGCACGCAGGAGATGTAGGGGATCAGCCAGCCGGGATTGCCGACCACCTGCAGGATCGAGAGGGTGTCGCCCTTCCCGAAGCTGGCCTGGTAGAAGGCCTTGCCGTCGTAGCGCAGCGGCTGGTTCATGTAGATCAGGACGTCCCGCTCCTCGCCGGAGGAGGGGTTGGAAAGGTGGATGAGGCTGGAGAAGTTCTTCGGGATGTCCGTTCCGGGATAGACGTCGTGGCTGAACTTCTTCAGGGTGATGGCGTAGGGCAGGTAGATGCGGCGCGGACGGATGAGCAGGCGGTAGGTCCGGCCCTCGTTGGTGAAGGCCTGGGGCGCGCCGAGGTCGGTGGAGACGAGCCAGGTGCCGAAGCTACGGCCGCCGGCCAGGGGCTCGATGAAGGCGGAGGTGTGGTTCACATCGTCATCGCGGGTGACGGCGGGCTGGCCGACGACCTTCACGCCGGGACCCACGCCGGCCGTGGCCATGGAGGGGGCGCTTCCCGGGGCCAGGGCGCTGAGGGTGGCATTGCGGAAGAACTTCTTCACCCGGATGGACACGGGCGTTCCGGGGATGGCGATGCTCCCCTCCCGCGCCAGGGTGGCCTCGGGGATGGAATACACGTCGTCATAGGCGGCATCGGTGGTGTCGATCACCGCCAGCTCCATGCTGCGTGGGCTCTCGACATAGTTGACCGTCTGGCCCACCTCGATGGCCATGCTGGTGTCCACCTGGAACGCGCCCGTGGCGAATTCGCCGGCGATGAGGAGGATCAGGCCCGTGTGGACAATCCACAGGCCGGCCTTCTGCCAGGTGAAGGCGAGGCGCTTGATGGTGGAGGCGGTCAGGTTCAGCACGAGCGCCAACCCTACCAGCGTGCCGCCGGGGAAGACCGGAAGGGAGACGCCCAGGTTCTGGGGCTGCCACCAGACGATCCAGGAGCGCATGTAGTGGTTCACGGCGCCCAGGGTGCCGAGCTGGACCTGGGCGATGGTGCAGAGGAACACCAGGGCCATGAGCAGGACCAGCGAACCGATGGTCAGCTCGAAGGAGGTGAGGATCTTCCAGAGGCGGGTACCGATCTGCTTAATCAAGGCGAATGCTCCCCATCAGGCGCATGAAGTCGGACTTGGCGCTGCCCACCGGCCCCGCGTCCCCGGTCAGCTTCAGGAACCAGGTGTTGCCGTCGGCGGTGGTGATCAGGCCGGCGACCATGCGGCTCTTGATCTGTCCTTCGCTGGTGAAATCGAATACGGAAAGGTCCCCCGCCTTGGTCTTGAGGACGGTCCGCTGGCCGGCCAGGGTGGCCTCATCGATGGGAGGCAGCCCGATCTGGCCGCGCCACCGGTTCACGTTGGCCAGCTCTCCGCCGGCGGTCCCGGGCAGCACCACCACCGAGGCGTCGATCTTGCCGGTGACCGGCGGCTTCAGGGTCGCGAAGCGCATGCCGCCGGCCGCTTCCTCGGTCCAGCCCTTGGGCAGGGTCCACTTGAGAGCTCCCTTGCCTGAGGGCTTGGGCGGCTCGGGCATGCCGGCGCCGGGGATGCCGCCCGGGGCCATGCCCATGGGCGGCATCCCCATGCCGGGTGCCTGGGCACCGGCATCCTTGGGGACACGGTAGTGGGCCACATCGTCGCGGTTGCAGCCGATGGCCAGGGCCAGGGTGCCGACGACGATGGGAACAAGGGACCGGGAGGTCCGGCGTGCGGGTCGACGGCCGGGAGCGGGGAGGGGGGTCGGCAGGGGTTTCCTCATGCCTTCCAGGCTACCGTCTCTCCCTGTGGCGACACAGAGCTGATTGATAAACGTCACAGTTATAGATCAAGTGAACTAATCGCGGCATCTATGCGATCCGCAAGAAGACGATCTTGTCCGGTAACCCCCCCGGCATCGTGGGTGGTGAGGTGGATGCGGACGTACCCCCAGCCGAACTCGATGTCGGGGTGGTGGTTCAGGGCCTCCGCCGGGGGGACCAGGGCGCTCGCCAGCTTGAAGGCCGTCAGGAAGTCCGGGGTCCGGATCTCCCGGTGCAGGGCACCGTCGCGTTCGATCCAGCTCATGACACCACCTCCGCCCCCAGTTCCGCCAATTCTGCGCTCAGCAGCCATTCATCGGGATGGCCCCCGGCCAGGGCTGCCAGGGCCTCCGTCCGGTTCGGATCCGGCCGACCGGCCTCCCGGAGGGCCCGGACCTCCTGGTACAGCCCAGCCAGGGCCGGAGGCAGGGCCTCGGCCTTCCGCGCCCGGGCCTGGGCCTCGGCCTCGCCCTCGGCGAAGGCGTTCTGGTCGCCGAACCAACGGTCCCAGGCCTCGGGATCCGCCGGGCCCCCGGCCACCGAGGGAAGGCTCTCACTGAGGAACAACAGGGCCCAGCTGGGCACATCGAGAGGGCGGCCGTTCTGGTGGACCCGCAGGTTGATCACCTCGTGATCGCCCACCCGGAAGCCGGTGAGGAAGAGGCCGGTGGGCAGCTCCAGGCTGAAGGCCCCGCGGGCAGGGAGGCTCCCGCGGCCGAAGGCCACCATGGCCTGACCGGGCCAGGGCCGTCCCTCCGCGCGTCCCCCGCGGGAGAGGGCCACAGGACCGTCCAGGTGGACCAGGGCCGTGGCCAGCCCAGGTGCCACGGTGCGGGAAGCCGGGATCCGCTGGGCAATGCGGCCCGTCAATTCCAGGCCCCCGTCCAGGACCAGGTGGTTGACCGTGCGGGCCCGCAGGGCCTCCTCGAGCCCGTGGTCCCCGCCCCGTTTCCAACTCAGCGTGGCCTCGAAGGCGTCCAGCACCTCGAAGAGATGATCGAAGTCCCTCGCCACGAAGAGTTGGGGCTGCATGCAGGTGATGTCGTACTCGGTGTCGGCGCAGGCGGGGCTGAGGGGCAGCTTGGCCACGGCCGGGGTCAGGCAGTGGGCTGCCTCGCCCAGGCTGCTGAGGAGCCCCGCGCCGTAGATCCGGGGGGTCTCCAGGGTGCCCACCAGGCCGTACTCCGCCGTCCACCAGTAGAGCCGGCTGGCGCGCGTGCTCTCGCTCACGTAGCGCCGGCTGGCGGAGGCGGCGTGGAGCCGCTCCTCCGCCAGCTGGATCTGCTCCGGCGAGGCGGTGGGATCCTCCTTCACCACGCTGAGGTTCCGGATAGCCTCGTAGACCGCCTGGTCCTCCACGCTCGCGATGGCGCGGAAGCCCGTCTCGCCGCAGCGCTTCAGGTAGGCGGCGTAGCGGCGGTCCGCCAGGATGGGCGCGTGCCCTGCGCTCTCGTGCACGATGTCGGGAGCCGGGGTGTAGGCGATGTGCTCGTGGCTCCGGATGTCCGCGGCGATGGCCAGGACGCCCAGCGACTGCAGTTCCGTGAACACCGCCGGAGGGATGAAGCCCCGCACGGCCACCGCCGACCAGCCCAGCTGCTCGAGCTTGAGGTTCATCTCGTCCAGGCTGGGGATGCGCTCCAGGCCAATGCCCGTGGCGGCCAGGCCCGCGAGGTAGCTTTCATGGGCCTTTCCCGCCAGGTGGTCGGTGAGCTTATGCAGGATGTGGCGCCAGACCGCGTGGTCCCGAGGGGTGTAGGCGCCGGGGTCCTGGTCCACCACGTAGCGCCGCAGGTGGGCGGGCAGGCGGTGGATGGCGCGTTCGGTGGGGGTCAAGGCGGCCTCCGGAGGAATGAACCAGACTACCTGTCGTCACACCCGGCGGAAATTCAAAATAATCGGAACGAAGCGTCGGATTATCGTCGTTTTGGAAGGGCCCTCTCCAGGGCTTCGAGGCAAGTCCCGGCAGCTGCACTGAGGCCACCGGAGGGCCACAGCGCCACCACCTCCACGACCTGGGGGCGGCGCTCCTTCAGGGGCCAGGCCCGGAGGTCCGGGGGGAAGGGCGCCAGCACCCGCAGGTCCGGGGCGATGGCGCAGGCCCTGAAGGCGCGGAGGGCGGGATAGAGCTGGAGGAAACTCTCCACCCGGGCCGCCTCGTCCACCTGGATCCCCGCCTCGGCGAACCGCGCGGAATTGGCGCCGCCGTAGGGATCGTCCCGCAGCCAGTCCACGAAGGGCAGGCCTGCCAGGTCCTTGACCCGGAGCCACGGCCGGTCCGTCGCCAGGGGACAGGTCTTCGCGGCGAGGACGACGAAGGGCAGGCTGGCCAGGACGCGGAAGGCGACATCCCGGTGGGGAGGCAGCGGCGTGAAGCTGAGGGCCAGGTCCAGCTGGCGCGTCTGGACCTGCAGCACCAGGTCGTGGGCGCTGCCGAAGGCGGCGTGCAGCCGGAGGCCGGCCGCGGCTGCGGCCGAGGCCACGGGAGCCAGGAGGAGCGAGGAGAGGGTGGGGTTCAGGCCCAGGCGCAGGCTCGGTTCCGGGGAGGCCAGGTCGCGCAGGCGCTTGAGGTCGAGCTGGTGGAAGGGGGTCTGGGCTGCGGCGAAGAGACGTTCGCCTCCTGGCGTGAGCCTGAGGCGGCGGCCCGGGCCCCGTTCCAGGAGGGGGTGGCCCTCGGACAGGGCCTCTTCCAGGGCCCGCAGGTGCTCGCTCACCACGGATCGTGCCACGCCCAGGTGCTGGGCGGCCGCCTCCAGGGAGCCCGTCTCCACGGCCGCCACGAAGGCCTCGAGCCAGGTGAGGTGACGGGACAGTTTGCGGGGCATGGATCCATGGAACCGCAATCCGGGCGCGGCGGCTACGCTGGAGCGATGTCGGCCTTCGATCCCTGGGAACCCTACCGCGACCTGCGCTTCGCCGGGACGCGGGAACATCCGGAGCACGGACCCTGCTTCATCGCCGAGGGCCGCATCCTCGTGGAGGACCTGCTGGCGGCCGCAGGCCGGGGCGGGCCTCGCGTCGTGTCCGTGGCCGCCACGACGACTGCGGCGGAAGCCCTGGCCGGCCGCCTGCCGGAGGGGACGGAACTGCTGGTGGAGGAACCGGCGGTCCTGTCGGCACTGGCGGGCTTCCCCTTCCACCGCGGCCTCATGGCCTGCGCCGTCGTGCCCCCATCCCCGCCTCTCCCGGCCCTGCGTGCGGCCCGCCGTCTGCTGGTGCTGCCGCGCCTCCACGATTCCGAGAACCTGGGCCTGCTGCTGCGCAGCGCCGCGGCCCTGGGTCTGGACGGGGTGCTGGCGGGGCCCGGGCCCGGGCTCTGGAGCCGCCGAACGGTGCGGGTGTCCATGGGTGCCGTGTGGCGCATCCCGGTCTGGCGGGAGGAGGATCCCTGGCCCGCCCTGGCCGGATGGAAGGCCGCCACTGCCGGTTCGGAAGTCGCCGCCGCGGCCCTGGTCCCCCAGGCGGTGGATGCCCATGCCTGGATGCCTCCGGCCCGCTGCGCCCTGGTTCTGGGGCCCGAGGACCGGGGCCTGGACGCGGAGGCCCTGGCCCGCTGCGACCGCGCCGTGGCCATCCCCATGGCCTCGGGCATGGACAGCCTCAACGTCGCCGCCGCCGGGGCGATCCTGATGTACCGCATGACGGAGTCCCGGCCTCCGGGGGCCTGACAAGTGGATGTCGTTACAATCAAATCTGTTCCGGGTCCTGCGGGCCGGATCAAGGGGGCGCATGGAGCGGCAGCCGGGCGGATCCATCCAAAGGGCCGGAGCCTCCACGGCGGCACGGCTCCTGCACTACTGGTGGCCCGTGGCCCTGGGCTGGTCGGTGTCCCTGGTGGTGGGCCGCGCCACAGGCCTGCCCCTGTCCTCCGCGGGCCGGGGGGTGTTGCTCTTGTCGATCTGGGCGGCCTACAGCTTCGACCGGCTGATGGATGCCACTCCCGGGGGCCTGTCCCGGGGTCTGGCCGCCAGCCTCTGGGCAGGATTCGCGACGGCGGCCGCCGGGATATTGGTGCTCCTCCCCCGCCTCCCGATCGGGACCCTGGCCTTGCTCCTCCTGCTTTCGGTGGCAGGCCTGGGCTACCGCCGGGTCAAGGGCTACCCGCTGGTGAAGGCGGTCCTGGTGCCCGGCGTCTGGACCTGGGCGGGCATCGCCCTTCCTCTGGCCGATGGCTCCTGGATCGGCTGGCGGGCCCTGGTCCATCCGGTGTCGGTGCCGCTGTTTCTCCTGATCTCCGCGGGTACCTTGCTCTGCGATGTGAACGACGTGGACCGGGACCGGGAGCAGGGTGTCCGGAGTCTGCCCGTCCAGGTCGGCGTCGCGCGGACCCTCGCGTTGGCGGCGATGCTCGCGGCGGCGGGTGTCCTCGTGGCCTTCCGGCTCGCGCGGATTGGCCTCGCCTTGGACGGGATCCTGCTGGTCCTGCTGTCGGGCTGCCGACCCCTCCTGGCGCGGGAGACCTGGGGCCCCCTCGCCGTGGACATGGTGCTGACCGTGCCGGGGCTCCTCATCCTCGCCCACCTGGTCTGACGGGGGTTCGAGCCTGGTGCGGGAAGGGGTTCCGGGGAATGGGCAGACCCGGAGTCCCGGATCGGAACACCAGCCTGTCTGGATGGGGGTTGACGCTTCCTCGCAAACCCCTTCATCGATACCGGGGAAAGAGCGGGGCCATGGAAGGCCCATCGCTGGATTAGACTCTGGGCAGGCACGGATGCCCCGCGCCGTTCAGAGGACGTCACCGCCATGGACCTCCAGGACTTGATCCAGGCCGGACAGGCTGGCCGCAAAGTCCGGGATTTCCGGTCCGCGGCGGACTGTTTCCGGCGGGCCCTGGAACTGGATCCGGTCCATGTCCAGGCCCTGCAGGGGTTGGCGGACGCCTACCGCGGCCTGAAGGATTTCGAGCGGTGCCTCGAAACCTGGGACCGCTACCTGGCTCTTCTTCCGGAGGACGGGAAGGTCCAGGCAAGGGTCGGTGACGCCTGTCGACGCACCGGCCGCAGGGACCGGGCCATATCCCACTACGAGGCCGCCCTGCGGCACGATCCCCGCAACCGCTACGCCCTGATGGGTCTCGGGGATCTCTACCAGAAGGAGCACCGTTCCGACGAGGCGCTGGCCTGTTGGGAACAGCTGCTGGAACTCGATCCACGGCTCATCAACATCCGGACCATGGCGGGGAACCTCTGCCGCAGGAAGCTGGATTTCGAGCGGGCCGCGTTCCACTTCAGGGCTGCCCTCCGTCTGGAACCCCACAACGTGCATGCGGTCTTCGGCCTCGCCGACGCCCTGCGCGGCCAGGGCAGCTTCGAGGATGCAGCGCCCCTGTGGGACGAGATCCTCGAAGCCGATCCCGGCAACCGGCAGGTGCTGACCCGGGCCGGCGACTGCTTCTGCCGGCTGGGGCAGCTGGAGAAGGCCGAGCTCCTGTACAGGCGGGCGCTGGAGCAGGGGTTCGACCGGTCCGCCCAGTTCGGCCTGGCCCGCGTGCATATCCAGAGGGGCGCCTACGGAGAGGCGGTCCAGGGATACGAGGCCATCCTGGCCAGGAATCCGGAGGATCCCAGGGCGATCCTCCTCAAGGGCCAGTTGCTGGGTGAATGGCGGGGGCCGCTGGAGGCGCGGGCCTTCCTGGAAGCCCAGCAGGCCAGTCACCCCGGCCTGCACGAGATCGCTGGCGCCCTGTCGCGGATGCGCGGGGCCGGCGCACCCGACGGTCAGGCCGGCCACGCCCCGTTCTGAAGCACGACGCGGTACCCGTCTGGATCTTCGAAGGTCTGTCCGCGGCGGTCCCAGTAGGGGTTGTACGAAGGCACCGGCGCGTGGCCCTGGGCGGTCATGCGATCCACAGCCGCCTGCCATTCCTCCCGGTCGGACAGGTAGAGCACCAGCAGGTGGTCGCGAGTGGGGGCCTCGCCCACGGCGTGCCCGCGTTGGTGGGTGAACTCCAGGTGCCAGGGCGCGCCTGGAAACCCGAGCATCACTCCGTCGAAGCCCTCGTGGTCCCGGAAACCGCCAAGCTCCACCAGTCCCAGCCCCTCGCGGTAGAACCGGACCACTTCCTCCAGCCGGTCCGTGGGCCGGGCCATCCGAACCGCCGCTGCTGCCTGCATGGTGCCTCCTTCCCATGGGAACGGGGAGCGGCGGTCCGCGGGTTAGGGCTCTCGGCTCGCGGCCACATCCACCAGGTTCATCAGCTCGCGCACCACCTCCCGCCGGTTCGCGTCGGCCTCGTAGCGGGTGGACACCTTCTTCCGGGCTGCGGAAACGTCGCCGCAGGCCTTGCCCCGGGCGATCAGCTCCCGGCACGCCTCGGGCATCGGTCCCCAGTTCCCGCACTCCACAAATCGGTCGCTGAGGAAGATGAATTTGGGGATGGCCTCGCCCCCGTTCGTGAGGAAGCGAGCGAAGACATCCGGCCATTGCTGGCGCGAGATGTAGCGGACCTGCAGCTGGGGCGAGGCCTCGGCCATGCGCTGGAGCACCGGCACGTGGCGGACCACGTCCCCGCACCAGTCCTCGGCGATGGCGACCACGTGGACGGGGCGGGGCAGGGCGGCCAGGAATCCCGCCACGGCGGGTTCCAGCGTCAGGGCGTAGCGCTGGTCCTCCAGTTTCTCCCGCTGCTCGGCGGATTCAGCGGCGTCCAGCCAGGCCGCGTAGTCCAGGCCGGAGTCGAAGACCGCGTTCCAGTCGATGAGGGGCAGGGTGGCGGGGCGGGGCATGGGTGCCTCCTCGGGATGGCGCGATCGTGCCACGGGAGGCCGGGTGCGTGGAAGGCCATCCTTTCTGCTTCGGAGCGGCAAGCGGGTCGCGGGATCCGTCACAGGAGGCAGGCGCGGTAGACCTCCACTTCATCGCCCGGCGAATACTCCATCCGGCCCGTCCGGTCAAAGCCGAGGGCCTCCAGGAGGCGGATCGACGGGGTGTTCCCCGGTGACACGATGGCCAGGATCCCCTCCAGGCCAAGGGCCTCCCGGCCGAAGGTCAGGCAGGCCGCGGCGGCCTCCCGGGCATGGCCCTTTCCCCAGTATTCCGGCACGAAGGCGTAGCCCAGGTCCACCTCGGGAAGCGCGTCGCGCTTGATGAGGCCGCACATCCCCATGGGCGCGTCCGTGGCGCGGTGCTGCACCATCCAGAGCCCGTGGCCGTGGGTGGCGTAGCTGGCCATGGGACCCTCGCGGAGATAGGCCTCCGCCTCCGCAAGAGTGCGGACGCCCTTGTCCGCAATGTTCGCGATGAAGGAGGGTTCGTTGAGCAGTCGCAGGACGAAGGGCGCATCCTCGAGAGCGAGGGGACGGATCACCAGTCGGTCGGTCATGAGTGGCTTCATGCCTTCAGCATCGCCGGGAAGGATCCGGCCGCCAACGCCCACGTACCTCGAAGTGCCTTCTACTCCCCCCGGGTCGGGGCCCCTAGAGTTGTAGACCTGTCTTCAGGAGTCCCCATGCCGACCGCCAAGGCCTTCGCCACCCCCTCCGCCACCGCTCCCCTTGGGCCCCTCCAGATCGAGCGCCGGGAAGTGGGTCCTCATGACGTGCGCATCGAGATCGCCTTCTGCGGCGTGTGCCACTCGGATATCCACCAGGCCCGCAACGAGTGGGGCGGCTCCATCTATCCCATGGTTCCGGGCCACGAGATCGTGGGCCGCGTCACGGCTGTGGGCGCCCACGTGAAGGGTTTCAAGGCCGGCGACCTGGCCGGCGTGGGGTGCATGGTGGACAGCTGCCGCACCTGCGCGAGCTGCCAGCGCGACCTGGAGCAGTTCTGCGAGAAGGGCGCGGCCTTCACCTACAACGGCACCGAGATGGATCGGAAGACTCCGACTTTCGGCGGCTACTCGGACAGCGTCGTGGTGGACGAGGCCTTCGTGCTCCACGTCTCGGAGAAGCTGGATCTGGCCGCCACGGCGCCGCTGCTCTGCGCGGGCATCACCACCTACTCGCCGCTGCGCCACTGGAATACGAAGCAGGGCGACCGGGTCGGCGTGGTGGGGCTGGGCGGCCTGGGGCACATGGCCGTGAAGCTGGCCGCGGCCATGGGCGCCGAGGTCACCATGCTCAGCACTTCGAAGTCGAAGGAGGCCGACGCCCGGAGGCTGGGCGCCCACCACTTCGGATTGACCTCCGAGGAGGCCACCTTCAAGCAGCTGGCGGGCCGTTTCGATCTCATCATCGACACCATCTCTGCCCCGCACGACTACAACAAGTACCTCGGCCTCCTGAGGGTCGAGGGGGCCATGGTCCTCCTGGGCGTGCCGCCCGAGCCCACCCCGGTCGCCGCCCACGCCCTCATCGGGGGGCGCAAGACCCTGAGCGGATCCCTCATCGGCGGCATCAAGGAGACCCAGGAGATGCTCGACTTCTGCGCCGACCACGGCATCGTCTCGGACATCGAGCTGATTCCCGTCCAGCAGGTGAACGAGGCCTACGCGCGGATGATGAAGAACGACGTGCGCTACCGTTTCGTGCTGGACATGAAGACGCTCTAGCCCGGGAGGGGCGCCCGCGGGACTATGAGAAATCCGGCTGGCCGATGGAGGGGTTGGGCGTATAGTTGAGCCGCCCACCCCTTACCGGGCCGTGCGGAGGTTCCGTGTCCCTCGCAACCGGCACTGCCCTCGGGGCCTACGAAATCGTGGGCAGCCTGGGTTCTGGCGGGATGGGCGAGGTGTTCCGGGCCTGGGACCCCAAGCTCGGACGCGAAGTGGCGATCAAAGTCCTGCCGGAGGCCTTCGCGGGGGATCCGGGCGCGCTCGTGCGCTTCGAGCTGGAGACCCGGAGCCTGGCCTCCCTGTCGCATCCCAATGTGGTTCAGGTCTTCGATGCCGGCGAGCAGGACGGGCGCCCCTATCTCGTCATGGAACTGGTGGAGGGCGAGACCCTGCGGGAGCGGCTGTCGCGGGGGCCGATGCCCTGGCGGAAGGCAGCAGAGCTGGCCGCTGCCGTCGCGGATGGCCTCGCCGCCGCCCACGCCAAGGGCATCATCCACCGGGACCTCAAGCCCGAGAACCTGATGCTGGCCGTCCACGGCCACGTGAAGATCCTCGACTTCGGCCTGGCCAAGCTCCGCTCGGAACCCTCGCTGTCCGCCGGGCCCCGCAAAGAGGCCCCCGGGACCGAAGGGCAGACGCAGGCAGGGACGGTCATGGGCACGGCCTCCTACATGAGCCCCGAGCAGGTGCGTGGAGGGGCGCTGGATGCCCGCAGCGACCTTTTCAGCCTCGGGGTCATCCTCTGGGAGATGGTCACCGGGGGCCATCCCTTCCTGCGGACCACGTCGGTCGACACCATGGCCGCCATCCTGGACCAGGAGCCCACGAGCGTCTCGCGGCTCCCGGTACCACTCGTCCCCATCCTCGACACCTGCCTGGAGAAGGACCCGGCCCGACGCTTCCAGAGCGCCCTCGATCTGGCAGTGGCCCTGAGGTCCGCAGTCGTGACCCCGGGTGCCAGATCCGTCTGGGACCCCACCAAGCGGCGGCGGATGGCCCTCCGCAGACGGTTCCTCGGGGCCGGGGCGGCCGCCCTTCTGGTGGCGGTCACTGCGGGCGGCCTCTACGCCTGGCGGTCACGGACCACCATCGGGCCGGTCGCGGCCGCCCCCATCCCCAGCGTCCTGGCTCTCCCCACCCGGGTGATGGGCTCGCCGGACGCGGCCTTCTTCGCCGACGCGGTGCCCAACTCCATTTCCACCCTCCTCGCGGGCGTGGAGGGGCTCGATACCAAGGTGCCGCCTTCCAGCTTCGAGGTGGAGAAGTGGAAGGGGGACCTCTCGCAGGTGACCGAGGCCTATCATCCTGACCACCTCGTGATCACCACCATCACCAAGAAGAAGAACCACCTGACCCTCAATGTGCAGGTCGCCGATACGAAGACCTGGCGGGTGCGCTGGGGCCGCCAGTACGAGGGCACAGAGGCCACCTACAACGACCTCATCCGGCAGGCTGCGGCCTCCATCGCGGTGGCCCTGAAACCCGGGAAGGAGGCGGAGGGGGCCCTGGCCATTCCCGCCTCCAGTTCCGAAGTCGAACTGGCGCTGGGCGAGGGGAAGTACTTCCACAACCGCTACATGACCTTCTACCGGGACCAGGACTGCGAAGCCTCGCTCTCGGCCTACCAGCGGGCCTTCTCGCTCGATCCGAAGCGGGCTGACACGGCGGCCCGGATCGCCATGGTGCAGGAGAGCCGCAGCTGGCTGCGGGGCGATTTCCCGGACGGGGGGATCGCCCCCAGCTCTCCGGAGACCTGGGCCCGCCGCGCCCTGACGCTGGATCCCCGGTGCGGCCTCGCCTGGAGCGTCCTGGGCAACCTGGAGACTCACCGGAAGCGGGAGGACCCCGCGAAGGCCGTGGAATACGCCGTGAAGGGGGCCTGCTTCTCCCCCCGGGAACCGAAGGCCCACCTGGCGCTCGGAGCCATCACCTCCGGTCCGGGGTCGGTCGGCCTGTTCATCGCCACCGGTCGGCGTGCCTCCGAGCTGGATCCCATGGATCCCTGGACCCACGGATTCGCGGCCCTCGGCCTGTCCTGGATCGGGCGTGCGGACGAGGCCCTGCCCATCGTGGAACGCGCCCTCCGTCTCGAACCCGACCACCGGTTCCTCGTCCGCAATGTGAAGGCCTATGCCATGCTCCGGCTGGGGCGCCTGGGGGAGGCGGAGCGGCTTTGGCACACCTTCGAACGGCCCCCCTCGGCCGAGGCCGCGTTTTGGCTGGCCGCCCTCAGGGGCGAGCGGGAGAAGGCCCGCGGGATGGCGGGGCCGCTCCTGGCCAGGTGGCTGGGTCCCAGGATGCGGGCCATCGACCTCGGCAACGCCGTGGTGTTCAACGTCCCCTACCTGGTCCGGGTCGGCCTCGACGACGAGGCGGTGCAGCTTCTTCAGCTGAGCGTGGACCGGGGCGCCGTCCCCCCTTACGACTGGCTCCTGCTGGACCCGGAGGTCCGGAAGCTCCACCGCCACCCGCGGATGGCGCCGGTTCTGGTGGCTTCCAGGGATGGGGCCGCCATGGTGGCGCGGCAGCTGGCGGCGGCCCGGACCCGGGGGGAACTTCCGACCTATCTGGAGCCCCCGCTGGCCGAGCTGCAGACCCTGGTGGACCGGCCCATGCCGGGACGATAGCCCGGGTACGCAGGACGCCCCGCCGGAGCGGGGCGTCCTGATGGGGCGCAGGTCCGATTCAGCGGCTGGCCATGGACACCACATGGACAGAGGCGGGATTCAGACTCCCGTTTGCAGGCAGCCCGAACGGCAGGACCTCCTGCTCGATCTTGATGTCCTCGATGACACCCTTTACGCGGGGATCACCGGGATTCACGAGCAGCTTCCAGTTGGTTCCCTTGCCCAGCGCGAACGCGCAACCGTTCTGCATGGCGGCGGAGGTGGTGCCGAAGGCCGGGATGGTGCCGTTGAACCGCTTGACCAGGCTCGTCGCAAAGGGCGAGCCGCCCCGCACCAGCAGATCGTCGGGGAGCAGGGCCAGCATCTCGACACCGCGATGGACGATCACTGAACCGGCGGCACCGATCTGGGACGAGTCATGCACATCGACCACGGTGAGCGTGGATCCTTCGGGCAGAGCGCGGATGAGATCGCCGACCGCATCCAGGCTCCGGCCGTAGTTGCAGACGACGCCGAAGTGGGTCTTGCCCGGGAAGGCCAGGCCTGCGACTTTCACGGCGGGACCGAAGTCTTCCGCCACGAGCGCGGTCGACAGGGTTGCCAGGGCGAAGAGGAGCATGCGAGGACGGAACATGGGATGCCTCCTTGGAGAGAGACGCGGCCGGGTCCGGGGGATGCCGTGCCAGGGGCTGCGACAGGGGAAGGGTTAGCCGAGGCCGCCTCACCGCGCCATCACCGTTTCATGAAGATATAAATGAAAGAAAATAAAGGTGTTTTATTGTCATGTCTGGGCCTCGGCCCGAGACCTCCCGTTGGGGAGAGAAGCCCGTTAGACGCAGTCCAGATCCGGAACTTGAAGCCCCCGGGCGCTGCCGCATACTTGACCTCGCTTTCCTGTAACCCGGTGCCGCATGGCGCGCTTGGCCTTTGGCGGATTCGAGCTGGACCCCGCCTCCGGAGAACTCCGGAAGGGGGAGGACTGCACCCACATCCAGGAACAGCCCCTGCGGCTCCTGCTCTGTCTCCTGGAGCGGCCGGGCCAGCTGGTGGGGCGGGAGGAACTGCAGAAGCGGATGTGGGGCGGCGAGGTCCATGTGGACTTCGAAGACGGGCTCAATGCAGCAGCCTGGCGCCTGCGGCAGGTCCTGGGGGATTCCGCCGAGAAGCCCGTCTTCATCGAGACCGTTCCGAGAAAGGGATACCGGTTCGTGGGCAAGGTGCTGCCCCTTCCCGGGAACGGGCCACCCCCCTCGGGATCCTTCCCCATGCCGGTCTACCGGCCGGATTCCGGCCCGAGGCCGCGGCCAACCCCCGAATCCGCGCGTTTCCCCCGTCCACGGATCCTCTGGCTGGCCCTGGCTCTGGCCCTCGGCCTCGTGGCGGCCGGGACCGGCCTGTGGTTCGCGTTCCAGCCCCGCCCGGTGACCGTGGCGATCGCCCCCCTGCTCAATGGGACGGGAGATCCCGCCGTGGACTACTTCGCCTCGGCCCTGTCCCGCGAAGTGGGTCGGGATCTCAGGGCGATGCGGGGGATGAAGGTGGTGTTCCTGTCGGTCGCCCCCCCCCAGGGCGGGGAAGCCACACGATCCCTGGGTGCCGCCAGCCTGAAGTTGCGGTGGACCCTGACCCGCGACCCCAAGGGCTACCTGATCCCGGTGGACCTGAGAGATCCGGACGGGCGGTCGCGGGGTCAGGCCGTCTTCCTCGCGACGCCGGAGGATCTCCACGGGGTCCACCAGAGGATCGCCGACTACGTAGCCGCCAGGGCCGCCGAGGGGAGCGCCGCCAGGCGCCCCTGAACGGATCTGGCGCGGAGGACACCGGAGGCTAGACTGACGGAAGCCTCTGGGGATTCCATGCGCCGGCCGCTTGCTTCGATCCTCTGTGCCGGCCTCCTGGGCCTCCTCCCCCCGGCGCTGATGGCCGCGGAGGCCGGAGACACCTCCCTCTTCCAGCGGTACGCCACGCTGAATGCCCGTGTCGAACAGGCTGGGCAGGCCGTGGCCGCCCGGCGGTTCGCCGAGGCCCAGCGATTCCTGGAACCCTGCCTGCAAAAGGTCCCTGACCATTTCGAGGCCCACTTCCTGCTGGCCCGGATGGCATACGAGGGCCGGAACTTCGCGGGCGCCCTGGCCCATATGGAAATCGCGGAGCGCAGCCTGGCGGACCTGGACCGTCGCTACCACGAGGAGCAGGCCGCCCTTCAGGCCCTGGATGTGGCCGAGGAACAGGCCTACCGCGACAGCCTGGACAACCTGGCGGCCCGGGGGGCCGACCCCGGCGGTTGTTCCGCGAATCTCTACCTGGTCAAGCAGAGCGCCATCGACTATCTCGAGAAGAAGAAGGGGCACCTCTACGACCGTGAGAATCCCTTCGCGGTGCCCGCGGGCTACTCCTTCCTTCACGGCAACTGCCTCTACCGCCTGGGCCGGAAGGACGAGGCCCTGGCCCAGTACCGCCAGGCGATCCTGGTCGATCCCTCCCAGGCGGATGCCTGGAACAACCTCATTGCCCTGCTCCTGGAGGTGCGGAACCTGCCCCAGGCCCGGACCGAACTCGCCCGGGCCGAGGCCGCGCACGTCCTCCTCCGGCCGGGGCTGAGGCAGGCCGTCCTCGGGGGCCTCTAAGCCGCGCCTGGACCCGGGGGTGGTCCCGCTCCGGGAAAGGCAGGCGTGGGCCTCAGTCCCGCGGGATGGGCAGGCCCTGCTGCCGGAGGAAGCTGAGCTTGTCCCAGTAGCCGCGCTGGAAGACGATGCGGCCGTCAACCACGTGGAAGAAGCCGCAGCCCCGCAGGCCCAGCGGATCGCGCCACTCCAGGATGGCCCACTCGCCGTCCTCGAAGAGGTTCTCCACGATGCAGACCATCTCCGCCGCCGCGAAGCCTGCCGCGAACATGGCGCGGATCGCCTCGCGCCCTTCCACCGGCGCCTCCGCCACCTGGTGGTTCACGGCGTCCTCCACATACATGGCCGCCAGGGCGTCCACGTCCTTCCGGTTGAAGGCCTCGACCCAGGCGGCGACTAGGGCTTTGGGCGCAGGGCGGGTCATGGGGAACCTCTCAGAGGCCGGCGGGGGCGTGGCGGGGATTCGTGGCGGTGGATCAGGGGAAGACGCTCGGGACGAGGCGCCTCCCAGCCGTACCCCGTGGCTTGCCGACGGCCATCGGGGCAGGGCCGCTAGACACTGCCTTCCTTCTCCACCACCAGGATCCGGGCCGGGCCGCGGGGATGGGCCACATGCTCGCAGCCCAGCCCGGCGAAGAAGATGTCTCCCGCCTCCAGGGTCGTCACGCGCTCCACGCCACCTTCCCGGACGTGCATGTCCACGGTGCCGTCGAGCACCGCGAACACCTCCTCGCCGTCGTTCACGTGCCACTCATAGGGCTGGTCCGCCCAGTGCAGGCGGGTCGTGACGCCCTTCATGCTCGCGATGTCGAGGGCCCCCCAGGAGCGGGATGCGGTGAAGTCCCGGCTGCGGATGAACGTCATGGCGTGGAGCCTCCGTCGTGGACGGCCAGGGTACCGCCCCGTGGATTGCCGGGACAAGCCGGACGGGACTCAGGAGACTGAAAGGCGCCTTCCCATGAACCGGGCGCCGGGGACCGGATTGGGCCGGTAGGGCGGGATGTCGCGGAAACCGAAGGCCAGGTAGAGGCCCTGGGCCTCGGCCATGGTAGGCAGGGTGTCCAGGACCACCTCGTCGTAGCCGATGGCCTGGGCCTCCTCGAGGATCCGGGCCACCAGGGCCCGGCCCACGCCATGGCCCCGGCCCGAAGCCCGAACGTAGAGCCGCTTCATCTCGCAGCGGGGGCCCTCGAAGGGGCGCAAGGCGGCGCAGCCCGCCGGTTCGCCGTTCCAGCGGGCCAGAAGCAGCCGGCCGCCGGGCGGGGCGTATGGGCCCGGCAGGTCCTTCACCTCCGAAGGGAAGCCCTGGAAGCCGAGATCGAGGTCGAGGCCGGCCTGGTACTCCTGGAACAGGATCCGCACCGTTTCGAGTTCCCCTGGGGCCGAGGCCAGGTGGAGGGTCAGCATCCGTGAGCTCCCTGCGGTCCATCCACAGTCTGGATCAGCTCGATGCGGTTGCCGAAGGGGTCCGACGTGAAGGCCCGGTGGACGCCGGCCATGGCCTCGTCCCGGGTGGCCTCGAAACCCTCCGCGCGCAGGGCCGCCGTCAGCGCGGCGAGGTCGCGCACCCGGAAGGCGGGGTGAGCCTTCTTCGCGGGGCGGAAATCCGGCTCCACGCCCAGGTGCACCTGCAGGGCGCCACAGGCGAACCAGAGGCCGCCCCGGGCCGCCAGGGGTTCGGGCTTGGGCAGCTCCGCCAGTCCGAGCAGCCCGCCGTAGAAGGCCCGGGCCTCCGGCTCTCCGCCCGGCGGCAAGGCCAGCTGCACATGGTCGAGGCCGACAACCATCATGCTTTCCTCTCCGGGTGGAACGCGCAGACCGGCGGGGTGGCGCCGGCCGGGAACGTCATCTTGCCCGATTTTCCTGGCAGAGCAACAGGGCCAGCACCCCGCAGAAGAGGAAAGCCGCCACGCTCATCCACGGCGGAACCGGGTATCGCCCGATCTGCACGTCCAGGCGAAGCAGCAGCCGGGCCAGGTGGGCCAGGGCGACGACCGCGAGGAAGACGGTGGCGAGGAACGAGGCTGGCTTCATGGGACCTCCGGGGCATCTCCCCAGGTGGGACCGGGAGGATTCAGCCGCCGAACGCGATCAAGGCCGAAGGCAGGGCCTTGATCGGGGGACCGAAACTCACGATGTCGGGCAGGGTGGCGTTGTGGTGCTCGCGGATGCGGGCGGCCGAGGCGTGGGTCTTGTCATGGGTGGTGTGGGCATCGGCGGCCAGGATCACCGCGTAGCCCAGGGCCGCCGCGCGCCGCGTCGTGGTGTCCACGCAGAACTCGCTGGCATAGCCGCAGACCACCACGGTCGTCACGCCCCAGGCCTCGAGCCGGTCCTGCAGGTCGGTCCGGAGGAACGAATCCGGCGTGGCCTTCCGGACGAACTGGTCGGAGGCCCCGGGATGGAGGCCGCGCTCCAGCTGCCAGCTTTCCGAGCCGTGGGCGAGGAGGCCCTCGGGCCGCTCGTGCTGGATGTAGATCACCGGCACGCCCGCTCCCCGGGCCCGGTCCGCCAGGGCGTTGATGCGCTTCACCACCATGTCGGCCTCGAAGGGTCGCGGCGCCGGATCGAAGAGGCCGCGCTGGACATCGATGACGAGGAGGGCCTGGGTCATGGTTCAAGGGTAATCCCGGAGCGGATCCCGGGCCGCTGGATTGATCGGGGACGGCCTAATCGATCCCCTGGAGCTCCGCCTGGGCGGCGGATCTTGATCCCCGGCATTCCTGTGATGAGGATCGCCTTGACCGAGCTACCTGGCTTCCGGCCCTGGGGGCGGGCCCGGCGAGGGGCCGGTTCTCCCATCGTTTTGAACAAGGATCCCCATCGTTTTGAACGGTCATGGGGTGGCCCCCGGCCAGGATCCAGACTGTACCCGCTACCCGGACGCCCTGAATGACTGAGTCAAATGGGGTTGGGTGCGCGAGCCAAGCTGGGGCCCCGGGCGGCACGCTCCTTGATGGGAAAGGGGGAGCCGCGACGGCGAGGGCCACCAGCCAGTGCCCCGTCAGGGAATGCCAACGGGGCTTCCGGGGCGGGGCTTCACCTGCAGCCCGGATCGAAGGAGAAAGAACATGTTCACCATCCTGATCGTCATCCTGGTCCTGGCGCTTCTGGGCGCGTTGCCCACCTGGCCGCACAGCAAGAACTGGGGCTACTACCCCAGTGGCGGACTGGGCCTCCTGGTGCTGGTGCTCATCATCCTGCTCCTCATGGGCCGGATCTAGCGGGGCCCTGATCCCAGCCAAGGTTGCTCCGGCCAAGGTTCGGGGTCCGATACGGGGTCCAGGCCAAAGGATCGAAAGCGAGGCGGCACCATGATGTCATTCGGGCTTTACGCAGCGGGTTTTGCGATCGTCATCATCGGCTTGATCTACGGTGCCTGTCTGCTGCACGTGCCCGCCCAGTGGATTGCCGTCGGAGCCATCATCCTGCTGGGTTTCGGGATCCTCACCGGCGTCAAATCGACCCGTCAGAAGGATCCGCCGGCCTAGGTCCCCGCCCTATCGAGGGCGCGGCATCCTTCCAACGGCCCTTTCCGCAAACAGCAATCTGAAGGAGAAAACGATGAAAAGCAGACTGATCCTCCTGGGGGCTTCCTTCCTCATCCTGACCTCGTGCGTGGTGTCACCCCGGCGTGGGGGCGGTGTGGAGGTCGTCCCCATCCTGCCGCTGATCCTCGAACTGGATGCCGACCAGCCGTACTACGAACAGAACGGCTACCACTACCACTATTCCGATGACCGATGGCAGTACTCCACCTCGAGAAATGGCCCGTGGATGGAATTGCCGAGATCCCACTGGCCGAGGGAGACGCGATGGAAGGGCCGGGACCGGAACCGGGACCGGGAACGGGAACGGGACCAGGATCGGGATCGCCGTCGCTGACCCGGACCCGCCAGGGTCTCCCCGGGGCCGGTGGCAGGCAGCCTGAGCCTCAGGGCCGGTGGCGTTCGAGGAGGATGCCCCGGCCCGGGGCCGCCGGCCGATAGTAGGCCAGCTGGCCGGGCAGGCAGGAGAGGATGGCGCCCGATCCCTGCAGGCAGATCTGGTTGAGGGCCTCCCGCAGGGGCAGTTCCCGGCCGTCGGCCTTCAGGCCGTCCGCGATCACATGGCAGGTGGGGCCAGCCCCCTTCGCCCGGAGGAGGTTCTCCAGCTCCGCCGGGAAGTCCTGGGCACTGGGCACCTCCGTGGCGAAGCCGGGCATGTAGGGCAGGTCCTCGTCCAGCTGGGCCAGGGCCTCGCTGCGGTGCTTCGGCTGGGCCAGGGCCTGGATGAACCGGGCCCGCTTGGCGGAGGCGATGAACGCCCGGGTGAATTCGGCTTCGTGATCCATGGGCGCAGGCTCCTGTCCTGGAACTATGACCGCGCGCCCGGCGGATCGGGGATCAGCCAGCCCAGGAAGGCCCCCGCGGCCAGGCCCTTCAGGGTGCCACCGAGGAGCCAGCCCCAGGCCAGCGTGGCGGGCAGGGGCATGTGCAAGTACGGGCCGAGCCCCGAAGCGATGCCCAACGCCAGGCCCAGCAGCCCCCCGAAGCGCAGGCCCGAGCCCAGGGACTTGGGCCGCACCAGCCCCTGGTACCCGCCCACGTAGATCGCGATCAGGGCGAAGGTGGCGACGTAGACCAGGGCGACGTTCATCTCCCCCGCCGACCGCCAGAGTCGCGCGTTCGACGCGTACACACCCGCCAGGGCCCAGCGGTGCAGCAGCAGATCCAGGGCCGTCCAGGCGACCAGGATCGCCAAACCCGCGAGCAGCCAGCGCTTCATCATGGGGGGCTCCGTGGACCGGACCGCCCTCAAGGCTGCGGCCGATCCCCCATCATGGCCGCGTTGTAGACCGCGCTGCCGCCCCGGGCCACGCTGAGGGTCTTCCAGGGGCCCGGGGCCAGGTGCTTGGCGAGGAGGACGAGCTGGCCCGCGTGGTAGGGGTAGTGGGACAGCTGGCGGTTGATGGCCTCGAGGACGGTGTGGGGCTCGTTCCGGATGGTCACCGTGCGATCCAGGTCGGCGCCGGTGAGGCCCTCCAGGGCGCCGAGGAGGCAGGCCCAGCCGCGCTCCCAGCGGGCGCGCAGGGCCACCGGATCGAAGGCCCCGGGATCCTCGAACTCGGCGTCGCGGTCCCGGTCCGCCTTCTCGCCGTCCGTGGTGAGGAAGTCCGTCCAGCGGGAGAGCATGTTGCCCGACAGGTGCAGCATCAGCGTGGCGAGGCTGTTGGAGTCCGGGTCCAGTCGGTGCGTCCAGCGTTCCACGGGCACCTGCGCGAGGGCGCGGTCGCACTGGGCCTGCGCTTCGCGGAAGCGCTTGAGGGCGTCGGCAAGGTAGAGGTCGCCGTTCATCGGGTCTCCTGGACCAGCCTTCGGTACACCACGAACCCCGATTTCTCCGCGAGGGCGTCATAGAGCCGCATGGCCGTGGTGTTGGTCTCGTGGGTCTGCCAGTACACGCGGGGGAGGCCGGCCTGCCGGGCCCGGTCGTAGACGGCCTCGATGAGGGCCCGGCCCACGCCCTGGCCCCGGGCGGCCTCCACGGTGAAGAGGTCCTGCAGGTAGCAGTTCGGGGCGACCTGGATGGTGCTGCGGTGGTACAGGAAGTGCGTCAGCCCCAGCAGCGCCCCGGCGCGTTCCGCCACCAGCGCGTGCACCGGCTCGTAGGGATCGAAGAAGCGGGCCCAGGTCGTCCGGGTGATCTCCGGCGCCAGCGCCGTGGGGCCCGACCGGCCGTAGAAGGCGTTGTAGCCGTCCCAGAGCGCCTTCCAGGCGTCGAAATCGGCCTGCGCCACGGGGCGGATCACGAGGGCATCGGTCACGGCGGGCTCCTGCGAGGAGGACACGATGCCACACCGGATTCCTGTCGTGGGGTGGATTGCCGGGAGAGGTCTGCGGAAAGTGCGGTCAGCCCCGGTGGAAGGCCCCGTCCAGCGCGTCGATGACGCCCGCCCAGTCCGCATCGTTCTGCACCTGGTCCCGCAGGAATTCGGCCTGGGAAGGGGTCCAGAACGGGGCGTCTGGAAGGGCGATGTGGGCCGCCCGGGACCGGTTCGTCTCGATGAAGGCCTGGATGGCCTCCGGGGTGGAGGGCAGGCCGAGCTGGGCGAACAGTTCGGGCATCGCGTGCAGGTGGGTGTCCATGGCGGTCCCCTCGGGTCCAGGATACGGCTCCGGTCCAGGGTGCTTCGGGCCCGGGATCCGTTTCAGGCATGGCGCGTCGAGGGCGGGGGGAACGGCCGGTACATCCGCCGGAACTCGATGCGGATGTCCTCGAAATCGTGGAATTCCACGCCCGTCACGTCGTAGCCCAGGGCCCGGTAGAACCGGATGGCGCGGTCATTGCCCTGGTACACGACCAGCCAGGCGGCGGGGGCTCCCTGGGCCCGCATCACCTCCTCGCCGGCCTGCATGAGCCGGCGCCCGATCCCGCCCTGGAGCCGGTCCGGATCCACATAGAGCTTCTGGACCTGCCAGGCCTCGATCCCGTCCGCCTTCAGCTTCAGGAACCCCTGCAGGCGGCCCGCCGCCTCGGCCACGAAATAGACGTTGGCGGCCTTGGCCAGGCTCTCGCCGATCTTGCCGAGCGAGTAGGTCTGGTCCAGGTAGCGGGCCAGCACGTCCTCCCGGAACAGGGCCCCGAAGGCCCAGGTGAAGCTCTTCCGGCCCAGGGATGCGATGGCTTCCGCATCCTCCGGGACCGCCGGGCGTACAACCATGTCCAGCATGGGCACCTCGCGCACGCGGGGCCGGATGCCTGAGAACGATTCTCAAGGGTCGACGGCCCCGACTGGAGCATGCCGGTTCGTCCAGACCCGGGCCACCCGATCCTTGCGATGTTTGACGATCAGTCAAGGCCTGCCTGGGCAGGGGCTCAGCCCTCGTCCGGGCTCAGCAGATCGTGGCCGTAGGAATTGTCGATGGCGCACAGCCAGCCGGTCCCGGGATCCCGCCGGAAGACGTAGGTGGCGTTCCGGACGGTGGGGGGCAGGGTGGTCGCCGAGACGACGGTCCGGGCCAGCACCAGGGCCGTGTCCCCGGCCTCAAGGATCGTCAGGCCTGCCTGCTCCACCGCCAGGCTGTGGCCGAAGTGGTCGGCGATGGCCACGAAGGCCTTGCGGATCTGGTCCCTGCCTCGTGCCTCCAGGCCTGGCTTCACCACCAGCACCGCCTCCTCGGCGTAGATGGCCATCAGGGTGTCGAAGTCCTCCCGGTTGATGGCGGCGTCAGCCTTCTGGATGAGCAGCTCGACGGGATGGCGGTCCATGGGGACTCCGGGTGAATGGGGGTCAGGCCTCGGCCCTGCGCCGGGCGGCGAAACCCGACCGGAGCCGCCGCACCAGCACGGGCACGAGGAGCATCCCGATGAGGACGATCCACATCGTGGTGTTCGGGTTCTTGATGTAGGTGTTCAGGCGCAGGGTCGTGAGGGCGATGACGGCGTAGTAGAGCATGTCGCCCGCGATGGCGAAGGCCCAGCCCGCCAGGAAGCCGTGGCCCGCGGCCAGGGCCGCGCTCCGGCCGGTCATGGGATCCACGCCGAAGGCGATCATGACGAGGGAGATGGGCCCCGCGCCCGGGCCGCCGATGTGGGCCGCGCTGCGGGCCGTGGCCTCCTTCATGGCCGCGCCGAACCGCGCCAGGAACGGGATGCGCCGCGCGAGCAGCACGAAGCCCCGCAGCACCGGCTCGAAGGCCAGGGCCAGCAGCACGTCCGACCCGAAGTACAGCCCCGCCGTCAGCGGCCAGTGCAGCCCCTTGGCCTGGGCCAGCAGGACGCCGGCCGGAATGCCGCCTCCGATCGGGAGCAGGAACAGGAGGAGGACGGCGACCATGGACCATTCTAGCCGGAGTGCGGGTGGGGCCCGGGGCCCCTGCTCAGGTCTGGCCTGAGGTTTCAAGCTGGGAGCGGTTCTGCGGGCGCCGGGATCCGGAGGGGTCGCGCATCGCGAAGGCCAGGCGGAATCCGTCCAGGAACCCCTTCTGCCGGGTGCGGAACTGGGACCAAGGGATCGATCCGCAGAACGTCTGCACCACCATGTAGAAATAGTTTGCCAGGTTGTAAATGAAGAATTCCGGGAGCGGCCGGTTTTTAAAGAGAAAGTAGACCTTGTTTCTCGCGCCGTAATAGAGCGAGAAGTCGGATTGCTTCCCGCCGGTCAGCGAACTGACCTTGTGCCAGAGCCGGAGGCTGGGCTCGTAGCGGGTGACCATTCCAGCCCTGAGGGCCCGGTAGAGGAAATCGATGTCGTCCCAGTAGACGAAATAGCTCTCGTCCATCAGGCCGATGGCCTCGAAGACCGACATCCTCATCAGGGTGCAGCAGGTCGGGCAGAACTCCACCACCCGGGCCGCATCGTACTGGCCCCGGTCCACCTCGCCCTGGCCGAAGCTGAAGGTGGTGTAGCCGTGGTGCCGCATGAAGCCGCCGCCCGCGTACCAGAGGCGATCCGGTCGATCGAAGAAGTACATCTTCGGCGCGATGAGGTCGCATCCATGGGCCTCCATGCGCTCCAGCAGGCCGGCCAGGAGGTCGGGGCCGAACTCGGTGTCGTTGTTCAGCAGGAGGACATGGCTGCACCGGTCCCGGTGGGCGAGCTGGATGCCCTGGTTGTTGCCCGCGGCGATGCCCCGGTTCGTGGGATTCCGGACGAGTACGATCCGCGGATCCACTGGAGGCCCGATCCGGTCCAGGGTGTCGTCCGCGGAGGCGTTGTCGATGATGTACAGCGTGAAGGCTTCGTGGCTCTGGGCCAGGACGGAGCGCAGGAACGCCTCGATCACCGGGCCGCTGTTGTAGGTGACGGTGACGATGCCCACGTGCGGGTTGCTATACATTCATCAACCCCCTGCTTCTCAACTCCTCCAGCGAGCGTGCGTATCCGCCGGTCGCGGGGCGTTCGTCCGAGGCCCAGTCCAGGAACGCCTCCAGGTCTTCCCTGAAGGCGGTGGTGGGCGTGAAGCCGAGCTGCTCGTGGACCCGGGTGAGATCGGCCGTGTTGTGGCGGATGTCTCCGATCCTGAATTCCCCGGTGACCTGGATCCTGGACCGGCTGCCCAGGTGCCTGACGATTCCCTCCGCGACCTCGGCGACGGTCGTGGCGACCCCGCTGCCGACGTTCAGGGCCACAGGCACGGGCGCCTCCCTGGTCAGCGCCCGCCAGATGGCCGCGACGACATCGCGGACGTGCACGAAATCCCGGGACTCGCGGCCGTCCTCGAACAGGCGCAGGGTCTCCCCCGACCGGGCAAGCCCGGAGAAGATGGCGAGGATGCCGGTGTAGGGGTTCTGGAGGGATTGGCCCGGTCCGAACACGTTCTGGAAGCGGAGGGCGTGGGTGGAGATGCCGAGGGTGCCCCCAAACAAGAGGCCCATCTGCTCCTGCACCAGCTTGGTGAGCCCGTAGAACGAGGTGGGGGCCGGAGGCGTGTCCTCGGTGGTGGGCAGGCGCTCGAGGGGGAGCCCGCAGATGGGGCACACCGGCTCGAAGCGGCCCTGTGCCAGGGCCTCGCGGCTCCGGGTTCCGGGGAAGACGACCCCGTCGAGCGGACAGCGGTACCGTCCTTCCCCGTAGATGGCCCGGGAGGAGGCCACGACGAGGTGCCGCACCCTCCGGCGCGGGTCGTTGACCAGCAGGTCCATCAGCTGCGCGGTGCCCTGGAGGTTCACCTCGGAATACCGGGCGACCTCGTACATGGACTGGCCGGTGCCGGTCTCGGCCGCGAGATGGATGACGGCATCGGCCCCGTCCAGGGCCAGGCTGAGGGCCGCCTGGTCCCGGATGTCACCCCGCACCAGGCGGACCGGCCCCCGGAGATCCGGGGCCAGCTCCCGGTTGTCGCCATGGATCTGCGGAGAGAAGGCGTCCAGCACGACGACCTCGAGGCCTTCCGCCAGGAGGCGGCGCGAGAGGTGCGTGCCGATGAAGCCTGCTCCGCCTGTGATGAGTGCCCGCATGCCAACTCCTTGGATGCTCGGGATTCCTGCCGGGGGCGGGGGCCGCCGTTAGCGGTCCGGCCCCCGGGACTGCCGGGCGCCGCCGTCGAGGGGGGGCTTCCCGGGGCGGGCGAAGCGCGCCCATCCCGCAGGCCAGCCCCTGGCGGCCAGCTTGGCGCCCAGCCGCCGGAGCAGCATGCGCGTGGAATAGCGCAGGAGCCCCTTGTAGGAGAGGTTGCGGATGTCGTACTTCACCGTGGCATCGCGCAGCTCGGCCCGGGAACCCGGGGAGGGGCGGCTGGAGGCCCTGCAGGTGTCGTACAGCCGGATGACCTCGCCCGGGATGGCGTGGAGGATGTTCGCCTCGTGGGGGCGCAGGGCGAGGTCGAAGGAACGGAGGACCGGGAAGGGGGCCGGTTCGAGGGTCAGCCAGTAGCGCGAGCGCTCGGCGTTCTGCTTGACGCCGTACAAGTCCACGCAGAGGGTGGCGGGGTCGATCCCGAGCGCCTCGCCCAGCGATCTGGACTCGAAGAACGCGTCGTAGACGGCCTTCGAGGCGCCGAAGGCGGGGAACCGGTAGGGCCTCGCATAGGGCTCCTGCAGGGGGATCTGCCAGGCATTGTCCTGTTGGAGCGTGTGGTGCCGGCCCCGGTCGGCGAAGTTGGTGGACAGCCCGACCCTGGGGTACGCGAAGAACCGGTCGGTGGCGATGCAGTAGCGGATGTGGTGCTTCAGCCAGGACTGGTCGGACCAGCGCGTCACCGCGGGGGGAATGGCGGGGTCCGGCCCGTCGTCGTCCGCGTGGCGGTCGTACCAGTCGCGGAACTTCCGCCAGGGTTCGCGGGACCAGACCTGGCCCCAGGAGCAGGCGTACTGCATGAAGTACGCATCGTAGGCGTCATCCAGCGGCAGGAAGGGGCGGTGGCAGGACAGGTTCCAGAGCTGGCTGTACAGGGCCAGGCCGGCGATCCGGTCCTCGCCCGCGTAGAAGGCGAGGGCCTGGGTGGCGTAGCGGTAGAGGTTCCCCGACACATAGACGTCATCCTCGAGCACGATCAGGTGCTCGTGCTCCCGGGTGAGGTCGCCGCAGGCGAGGATGTGCTGCTTCAGGCCGAGATGCCGGGGGAAGGTCCGCAGGGTCTTCTCCCCGTGCCGCCAGACGAAGGCTCGGGCCAGGGCCTCGACCTCCCGGTTGTCCCCGCGATCGAGGCTGATGATGAGCGGCACGCGCGCGCCCTCGAAATCCACCCGGTCCAGGGAGGCCAGGAGCCGGGCCAGCGCCTGCGGGCGGTCATAGCCGGCGGCAACAATCGCGAGGTCCACCATGGGGGTCGGGCCCTGCCTGGGGAGGAGGGGACGGGTGGCCCGGCGACGGCGTGAAAAAGCGACCGAACCTGAGTCCAGATTTCGAAAAATACCAATCAGAGGATCGAACCCACCAAGGTTCGGTCATCGAGGCCGGGTTTCAAGCATATTTGATCGATCGGTCGCATTTCCCCGCCTGGCCGCCTCCGCCCCGGCAGTGGGGACCGGGCCCGGCCTCCCCGCCCGGACACCGCCGTTCCGGCGTGGGGAGGCTGCTGGGATGGCCGCAGCGGCTAGCGGGAGCCCGGGGATCGCGTCGCGAGGATGGGGACGCGGGAGGCAACCCAGCCGATGGCGATGAACAGCATCCCGAACAGGGTGATGGCCACGGGATACGGGTGGATGCCGTTCACCAGGACCGCTTCCGAGGGGGCGGCGGGATCGTAGAAGACCTGAACGTGCTGGTTGACGGCGTAACGGGGCAGCTGGAAGGTGGCCCGGTCGAACACGAAGGTGAGGCGGTCGCTCGCGAAGGCCTTCTGGCCGACCGTGTACGAATAGCGGACGCGGTAGCGGACGGAGTTCCGGCTTCCGATCCCGCTCACGGTCTCGGCCCGCAGGATCGTCCCTTCGGCCCGCGGCCAGTTCGCCGATGCGGCCCCCCGCCAGAGCGCCAGGAGGCCCGCCAGGGCCGCGGCTCCGCCTAACAGCCCGAAGACGAGGGCGAAGACCCGGTTTGCAGTGCGCTTCTGCGGTGTCATGGTGCGGACCCTCTTTCCGGCTTGGCCTGGCCCCAGTGTAGGGCGGGAACCCGCTCGGATGGCACGCACCGGCCCGGGGGCGTCCCGTGCCGCAGGACGCCTGCCGCAGCGGCGGGCAGGGTCAGGTCAGCCTGCCCTGCGCGCCGGGAACGCGCTGGGACGGTCGGGCGGGCTCAGCCCCTCGATCGCCTCGGGTCGGAGTGGCGCGGATAGTTCCGCTCCGCCTGGATCCGGCCGTTCTCCTTGTGGATGATCACCGAGCCGGGGTGGTTGTGCATGTAGGTCCGCATCTGCCCCAGGGCCTCCACCTTGGTGCAGGCGTGGACCACCGGCCGTGCCACGCCCTCCGGCCGGAGGTTCCAGGTGTCTCCGTCCTTGGTGAGGTGATAGTTCTTCATACCGGCCTCCCTCGAATGGCAATTGCCGAGGCCGAACATAGGCCGTTCGGGGGCGCGGGCCATGAAAGCCGCCGAAGGCTCCGGCCGCTCCGCCTACCGCGTCGGGCCCGCGAGCCGCGCGCCCAGGAGGGTGCCCGCGGGCAGGGCGATCAGGGTGGCGATCCAGAACCAGAGGGGCGGCGGCAGCATGAGGTTGTTGGCCACGCCGGCCAGGGTGAGGAGGGCCGCCAGGGCCAGGACCGGCCCGGTCAGGGGGCGCGTCAGCCGGGCCGTGAGCCACCCGCCCGCCAGGCCGCCCAGGCCGCAGGCGGCCACCACCACCCAGAGGGAGCCGAGGGGGGCCGTGGCGAAGATCCGCCGGACCGCCTCCCGGTCCGTGACGCCCTCGGCGGACTTGGCCAGCTCCGGGTAGAGGACGCGGCCATTGATGAATTCGAGGAGCATCATGACCGCCCCCGCGAGCACGAAGCCGGCGAGGACGCTGCCGAGGGCCTTGAGGGCGGGGCGCATGGGGCCTCCCTGGAGGAGGGGATCAGAGTGACACGGCGCGGAAAAGGAGCCCCACCAAGCCATCGGGCATTGGTTGGCCTCGCGTATCGGTCCACGGACATCTCCTGTCCGGGTGGCGGGTCCTTTGTGGTTGGACGCTCAGTCCTTCGCGCGTTTCGCCGGCTTCGTCTGGGCGGCGCGGTTGAGGGCCACGGCCGCGCGGACGAGGGCCTGGAAGGTGGCGGCGTCCACGGCCTCGCCCTCGCGGAGGTCGAGGGCGCGGCGGGTGTTCCCCTCCAGGCTCGCGTTGAAGAGGCCGGCTGGATCCGGCAGGGCCGCGCCCTTGGCGAAGGTGAGCTTCACCTTGTCCTTGTAGCTCTCGCCCGTGCAGAGGAGGCCGCCGCAGGACCAGACCGGCGTGGCCCACTTCCATTCCTCGACGATGCC
>Ga0208789_1000317_pt1 | contig 53098 bp, 45 predicted proteins | sample Methanotroph_Enr_FD_187368 | JGI IMG/M metagenome (GOLD analysis project Ga0208789, IMG submission 187368) | Enriched soil microbial communities from Old Woman Creek wetland in Ohio, USA - Methanotroph_Enrichment_5 (SPAdes) (version 2) | ecosystem: Environmental > Terrestrial > Soil > Wetlands... | reverse complement strand
AGTAGGTGACGGGGAAGAGGTCGAACTCGGGGATCATCTCCAGCCCCCGGTTGCGCCGGGCCGTGGCCACGTGCTGGCGGAAGGCGTAGCCGTCGCGCATGGAGACGGGCCGGGGCACGGGGGCCAGGAGCCTCACGGAAGAGGCGTCGATCAGGGCCGAGGGGGGAGGTGCACCCGCCAGGGTCCGGGCCAGGGGCATCAGCTCGTCCTGGCGGCGGATGAGGGTGAGCATGTCCACGGCCAAGCGAGCATCCGCCGCGCCGAAGTCGAGGATGCGGGCGCCGTCCAGCACGGCGCCGATCTTCTCCTCACCATCCTTCAGAAAGGTCACCAGCTTCATCGCACGCTCCGGGCAAAACGCCAGTGTAATGCCGGAAGAAAACCACTCTGGCATCGTCATTCATCCAGCAGGGCCGGGGCCCTTCGGGCCATCGACGCTATCCTTCGGGATGACCTTCCGTTCCTTCCTCGCCCAGCTCCTGATTCCCATGGCCTCCCTGGCCCAGTCAACAGCCGGGACCGCCCGGATGGGCATGCCCCAGCCCGAGGCTGTGCGCATCGGCCACTTGAAGGTGTGGATGCTCAAGGACGGCCAGGTGTCCCTGGAGGGTTCGCTCCTCAAGGGCCTCGCGCCGACGGACGCGCGGCGGATGCTGGGCGGAAAGGATGCCGCGGCGACGCCGGTGAACGCCTTCCTGGTTCAGATGCCCGGGATGAACGTCCTCGTCGATACGGGCCTCGGGAAGGATCCATTGGGGGGCAAGGATCCGGGGGAGGACCAGGGGCACCTGGTAGAGCAGCTGGCGGCGGCTGGCGTGCGGCCCTCCGGGATCGATCTGATCCTCATCACGCACTACCACTTCGACCACATCGGGGGCCTGCTGAATGCCGATGGGACGCGGGCCTTTCCCAGGGCGCGGCTGGTCGTCCCGCTCAGCGAGCAAACGTTCTGGCTCCGGGGGCCGTCCAGCCTGCCGGAACCTCTGAGGGGGCGAATCCCACGCCTCAAGGCCATCTTCTCGGCGTACGAGAAGGCGCGAGCTTTTCGCACCTTCGCGGACGGCGAGGACCCGGCCCCCGGGATCCACGCCCTGGCGGCCCATGGCCATACGGGTGGCCACACCGTCTACGCCTTCCATTCGAAGGGCCAGGACCTCTGGTGCATCGGCGACCTGATCCATTTCGGCGCCGTGCAATTCGAGCGGCCGGAGGTCGGCGTCACCTTCGACCTGGAGGGTGAAAGGGCCGTGCGGGTCCGCGAGGAGCTCTTCCGGGAGGCGGCCCGGTCGAAGGTGGTGCTCGCGGGCGCCCACCTGCCGCAGTTCGTCCGGATCGAGGCGAAGGGGACGGGCTACGGGGCCCTGCCCGTGCCCCAGCGATAAAGGGATGGCGGGCGCGAAAACGGGCCGCTAGAACGCCGCCCGCAGCCCGATCTGGACGCGCCGGCCCGCGTCGGCAGGCAGCGGGGCCGCGGCCCGGGTCCGGTCCAGGAGATCGAAGGCGTCCAGCAGCGCCTCGAGGCGGAATGGGGACAGGGGAAAGGCCCTGGCGAGGCGGAGATCGAGGATGGCCGCGCCGTCCGGCGCGGTGGCCAGGCCCGGAAGGTCGGCCGCGGCGCCGGACTGCAGGCGCGCCACGAGGGCCAGAGTCCAGTCCCGGGCCCAGGGGGCGGCCAGGTCCCGGGTGTCCCACACGGCCCACAGACGCAGACGCCGCAGGGTGCCCTCCTGCGGGCCGAGGGGTCCGACGGTGTGGGTGCGGGCCATCGTCCAACTCGCGGCGAGGGAGAGGATCTCCCGCACCTGCCAGCGCCCCCCGAGGGCGAGGCCCTGGAGCCGATCCCGGTCGCTGCCGCCGGGCCGGAGGCGGCCTTCGGCGTCGCGGACCTCGGCGGTGAGGGCCAGGTCGGGGAGCGGCAGGAAGGCCAGGCCCAGGTGGCTTTCGCGACGATCGGCCCAGGCCGCGGGGGTAGGCACGGGCTGGAACGCCGCGAGAGGCGAAGGATCGATGAACCGGCCGTGGCCGCCGTAGAGCCGCACCCGGGCCGAGGCCTGCCAACTGAAGGCCAGCCGCGGGGAGGTTCCTTCCCTGGAGTCGCCATCGCTGGGGTTCTCCTGGTCCCGCCGTAGGCCCAGGCGCAGGGTGAAGGGCTCTGCGATCCGCCAGTCGTCCTGGAGGAAGAGCCCGGTCCGGCGCCAGGTGGCGCCCGGACGCGCGTCTGAGCGCACCTGCTGGATGTCCATTCCGGCCCGGAGGCCGTGGGCGCCCAGATCCAGACCCAGAGCGTCCGCCGCCTCCCAGGAGCGGGACGGGCCCAGGCCGGGGGCCTCGACCTCGCGGCTCTGGACGCGGAACTCGTGGACGAATCCGGGTGCAGGCGTCCAGCGGTGGGCCAGGGCCAGCGACTCGTCCCGGCCGACGCTGGAACCCGTGGCCTTGGCGCCCAGGGCGCGGAGGGTCCAGCGCTGGGTATCGTCGGGAAGCCAATCCAGGCGAAGGGCGCCGCGGCTCGTGCGGGAGCCGTCGCCGGGCTCGCCATGGTCCGCGGCCAGGGCGACGAACAGACGGTCCGTGCGCAGAGGGCTGGCCAGGGCGAGTTCCGCCGATTGCCGGCTGCCGGCGATCGCGGCCGATGGGCCCCGGAGGACCTGGGCTTCGCCTTCGAAGGTGTTGCCGCCGGCGCGGGTCGTGGCCTCGACTGCATCGGTTTCCGCCTGGGCCGCGGGCGCTCCGCCCGCCAGGATCCGCACGCCGGAAAGGGCCGTGAGGCCGAGAGGAGTCGGATCCGCTCCGGCAGCCCCCAGGTCGAGGCCATCCACCCGAAGGGGCGTGGCGGAGGAGATGGGCCAGGGACCCAGATCGATTGCGTCCGCGAGGTCCCGGTGCCGCAGGGGCAGGGCACGCAGCAGGGGGGCCGGCAGGACCGTGGCCAGGGCCGTCTCGGAGGCATCCGTCGGCGGATCCGGGGCCTCGACATCGAGGACCATCCCGGACTCCATGGGCATGAGTTCCACGTCCAGCGTCGTGTCGGCGCCGGGGCGGAGGCGCAGGCCCGTGATCCGCTGGCCGCCTGTGCCATCGCCCACCACTTCCAGACGGCAGACGCCGGGCTCGATGCCGCGGAAGCGGAAGGCGCCATCTGCCCTCGTGACGAGGCCCCACCGGCGATTGGTGGCGACCTCCACCAGCGTGAGGTGCACCCCGGAGAGAGGCGCACCGTCCGTGGATCGCACGGTGCCGCGCAGCCCGCCGGACACGGGAGCCTGGGCGGCCAAGGCGGACGCCAGGAGGAGGGCCAGGCCGGCCGTGGTCCGCAGGCGCATCAGCCCAGCAGCGCGCGCAGCGTCTCGCCGGCCTCGCGGATCCGGGCCGGCGGCGTGCAGAGGGGAGGCATCAGGTAGAGGCAGTCGCCCACGGGCCGCGCCAGGAGACCGTGATCGAGGGCCGCGCGGTGCAGGCGCCAGCCGAACCGCGCCTCCGCGGGGTGGGCTGCACCCGTGGCGGGATCCACGAGCCGGCAGGCGCCCACGGTGCCCAGCACGCGCGCCTGGCGAACGGTGGGATGGGTGGACAGGGCGCGGAAGGCGTCGGTCATGGCCGCGGAGATCTCTGTAGCGTGCGCCAGCACGGGTTCATCGTCGAAGAGGGCCAGGCTGGCGCAGGCCACGGCGCAGGCGAGCGGGTTGGCCGTGTAGCTGTGACCGTGGAGGAAGGCCCGGCCCGAGGTCGGCTCTCCCCAGAAGTGGCCGTAGAGCTCCTCCGTGGCCCAGGTCATGGAGAGAGGCATCGTGCCGCCCGTGAGGCCCTTGGAGAGGCAGAGCAGGTCAGGCGCGACGGCCCTCCATCTATCGCGAAGCGGCGCTTCGTTCCCGCTCGCTTCGCTCCCGCTCGCTTCGCTCTCGGAGATGGAGCCTCCCTGTTCGCACGCCAGGAAGGTGCCGGTGCGGCCGAACCCGGTCATCACTTCGTCGGCGATGAGGTAGACGCCGTGGGCGTCGCACTGGACCCGCAGTTCCCGCAGCAGCTCCGGCGGCCACATGCGCATGCCGCCCGCCGCCTGGAGCAGGGGCTCCGCGATGAAGGCGGCCAGCCGGTCGCCGTGCTCGGCGAAAAAGGCGCGGACGGCCTCGCGGGCGGCCGCCAGGCGCTCGGGCCAGTCCGAGAGATCCGCCTCCAGCTCGCGCCGGGGATCCTCGGGGACCTCGAGCCGCTCGCAGGCCAGCAGCAGGGGGCGGAAGAGGCCCGTCATGAAGTTCTCCAGCTCGCCCACGCCCACGGCGCCCAGGGTGTCGCCGTGGTAGCCCTCCCGCAGGGCGCCGAAGCGCGTGCGGCCGGTCTGGCCGCGTTGGAGCTGGGCCTGGAAGGCCATCTTCAGCGCCACCTCCACGGCCGTGCTGCCGTTGTCGGAGAAGAAGGCCCGGGTGAGGTTCGAGGGCAGCTTGGCACGCAGCCGCGTCACCAGTTCGATGGCGGGCTCGTGGGTGAAGCCGGCGAAGATGACGTGGTCCAGCTTCCCGGCCTGGCGCTCCAGGGCGCCCATCAGCCGTGGGTGGTTGTGCCCGTGCAGGCAGGTCCACCAGCTGGAGATGCCGTCCAGCACCCGGTTCCCGTCCGCCAGCAGCAGGTCGCAGCCTTCGCCGCCGATCACCGGCACGGGCGGATCCGCCTCGTGCACCTTCATCTGCGTGAAGGGATGCCAGACGTGGGCACGGTCCAGGGCCAGGCGGTCGATCCAGTCGGATGGGAGGGGCGTGGGCATGGCCCCAGTGTAGGCCAGCCCGATTCAGGGTTCGGGGTCTCCCCTGCGGTATTCGGGATAGAGCCGCTTCGCGCATTCCGGGCAGATGCCGTGGGTGAACGCCGCGTCCGTGTGCTCGGAGATGTAGGACTCGAGCTGGTTCCAGGCGCCTTTGTCATCCCGGATCTTCTTGCATGAGGCGCAGATGGGGATGATCCCCTGGAGGGTCTTGATGGTGTCGAGAGCGGTCTGGAGCTCCCGTGTCCGGGTCGCGACGCGAAGTTCCAGGCTGTCCTTGAGGGCGCTCAGTTCCTGGAAGGAGGTTCGCAGGGCATCCTCCATCTCCTGGAAGTGGGTGGCGAGGCGGTGCAGTTCTTCAATGCCGCTGGATGGAAGGGGCAGGGGCTCCCCGGGCTCCTCGCGCAGCAGCAGGGGGAAGGCCCGCGTCGCCCCCTCCAACTGGGCGATGGACTCGGTGAACCCCCGGCTGAGGCCCTTCGCCAGGGCCACCGTGCCCAGGATCAGGAGAAGGAGGGTCCCCAGGCCGAGGATGCTGATCCGGGTCAGGGCATCGATCAGCGGGGCGAGGGGCAGCTCCACCACCACCTTCCAGGGGAGGGCCGGACTGAGGACACCCTCGTGGACGATGAAGGATTGGCGCCAGCGCTGCATGACGCTGCTGCCGGGCCTGGAGGGCGGGATCCGCTGCCAGACCCCCTCAGCCAAGGGACGGAGGTCGCCTGGTGGCGTTCTGAATACCGACATGACCGCCCGGTCCTTCTGGGTGCTGGCCACGATCTGTCCGTTCCTGCCCAGGATGGTCAGGTGGGAATTTCCGGTACCCACGATGGAATCGAGAAGTCCCCGGAGGTGGTCCGTGTTGGTGACCCCGATGCAGTAGCCGTCGTACCGACCGTCCCGGACGATGGGAACCAGGAGGGGAAGCATGGGTGTGGGGTGGCCGATCCGCCCCATGACGGGGTCTGACACATAGGGATGGAGGGTCTCCTTCAGGATCGGGAGATAGGGCCGGTCCGAGAAGTTCCGGCCGATCGCCGATCGTCCGTCCTCGTCGATCAAGGGGCTGAAGGCGATCACGCTGGCCTGGGCGTCCTGTACGCCCACCCGCATGAAGGCCGGCGTGGCCGCCCGGATGACCTCCACGGCACGCTGGCGGTCCACGGCGCTGATGTCCGGCCGGGCCACCAGGGCCGCGAGGGTGGCGACGCCCTGGTGCCGGTCTTCGATCCAGTCGTTGATGGCCCGGCGGGTGACCCGGTCGAGTTCGACGCTCCGGCGCACCAGCACTTGCTCTTCCTGACGGATCTCCCGCCGGAGGAAGGCCGCCAGGAACAGGAGGGCGGGGAAGGTCACCAGGGAGACCAGCGTGACGAAGACCGTCGGCCGGAAGGCGGGCCGGGTTCCTTCCTCCGGGCGGAACCGGGCGCGCCAGATCTTGTGGAGGAGGGAAGCCAGCAGGGTGTTCACGATGCCATTGACGGCCTGCTTCAGGAAGATCAGGAGGGCGGTCTGGGCCTGAGTCTGGAGCGCGTAGTGGTAGAGCAACCAGACCAGGGGGGCCCCCAGGATGATCCAGTAGAGGAGATCCGCCAGCAGCAGGTCCCAGGATCGGCGTCGGACCAGCCATCCCACGCAGGCGGCCTCGGCCGCCGCGATCACCAGGGCCCAGGGGTGGTTCCAGAGCACGACGGTCGCGCTGCCCGCGATCAGGGCCGCCACCACGCCGGACACGGGTCCGGCGAGGAGGATCGCGAGCATCACGAAGACCGATCCGAAGATGAAGTCGACGTTGAAGAAGATCTCGAAGCGGAACAGGTTGGCCAGGAACCCCGCGCCCCCGAAGAGAAGGGGAACCAGGATCCGCTGGCGCAGGGGAGTGGCGGACATGGGGCCTCATTTCTGAGGATGCGCCGGAGGCGGCTGAAGTGTACGTCTCCTGAACCTCATCGGGCCTGGACTCTCGGGGTTTATTCCAGGGTGTGGATGGGCAGGGGAAGGAACTCCTGCAGAAGGGTCGCGTTCTCCCTGGCGGCTTCGGGGCTCGCGCCATCGGCGCCGGGATTGAGCAGCACGGTCTGGATGCGCCACCCGCGCAACATGAGGGCCTCAGCGGACAGGAGGGTGTGGTTCAGGGTGCCAAGGCCTCCGAGCGCCACCAGGACGCAGGGGATCTTCAGCTCCGTGGCCCAGGCGAGGAAGTGGATCCCCGGCGCCAGCGGCACCATGAGGCCGCCCACGCCTTCCAGGAGGAGCCGCCCCCCGGCGGGGCGCCGGCACCAGGCGGCCGCGGCTTCCATATCGATCGTGCGCCCCTCGCGGCGCGCGGCGGCCAGGGGCGAGAGGGGGGCCCGCAGGAGGACATGGCTCTCGGCGGTGATGCCCAGGCCCGCCACGGCGGAAGCGTCCGCCTCGGGATGGTCCGCCCGGTCCACGCCTGTCTGGAAGGGCTTGCGGTAGGCCACGGGGCCGGTCTCCGCCCAGGCTCGGGCGATGCGACCGGCCACATGCGTCTTGCCCACGCCCGTGCCGGTGCCGAGGACCCAAAGGGGGCTGGGAAGGTCGGCGAGATTCAGCATGGGATCAGGATCGCAGGGAAGAGACCGTCGGCGCCTCCGGGAAGGCCTCGCCATGGTCCTGGTCTGGTTGGACCTGAGGCTCCTCCCGGAGGTTGCCCTGGGCTGTGGCCGAGCCGGCCGGGAGAAGGGCCCGCCCCTTCTCGAGGGCCTGGCTCCGCGGCCGGCGCCGGGGCCGTGGCGTCCTGATCCCGATCAGCGGCTGGCGGGGCCCTTGAGCGAGGCCAGGGCCTGCCGGGCCTGGTCGGCCTGCTGACTGGCGGGGGCGAGGGCGATGAGCTTGTTCCAGGCCGCGGTGGCTTCCGCGGGCTTGTGGAGATCGTTGGCGTACACGATGCCCAGGTTGAAGAGGCTTTGGAGGTGCTTGGGGTCGAGCTTGTTGGCCTTCTGGAAGTTGGCCACGGCCTTGTCGTACTGGCCGAGCTCCCGGAACATCACGCCCTGGTCGGTGAGCACGTTGGGGTCGTCACCCTGCAAGGAGAGGGCCTTGGCGTAGGCGGTCACGGCCTTTTGCGCCTGGTGGGTGTCGAAGTAGTCGTTGCCCAGTTCCACCCAGGCCGCCCGGTTCTTGGGGTCCTGCAGGACGGTGCGTTCGAGCGCGGCGGCTCGCTGCTGCTGGTCGGCGCTGGGCGGAGCCGCCATCCCGGGATTGGGCATGGCGCCGGGCATGGCGCCGGGCATGGCAGCAGGCATGGCGGGGGCCGTGGCCGGAGGCACCCCCGCAGCGACGACCATGGACGACCCCGAGCCGGATCCCGATCCGAAGGCATAGCCGATGAGGCCGCCTGCGATGAGGCCGGCGGCGAGTCCACCGGCAAGGGCGAGCAGGGTGGTTCGGTTCATGGGGGCTCCTCCATCGCGTCGGGAATTCTCCCATGGCCCGGTGTGGGGGGAAGTCACAGGTGGGATCGTCGTGGAACTGGACGCTAAATCATGGCGCTGGTACGGATGGCCGATAGAGTGGGGCAGGCTCCCCTGGACGGCGCGTCCTCGCAGAGCCTGAGCGCCCTCCCCGCCACCCGATCCCAGGCCCCCGGTGAACGCCACGCGGACCCCCTCCCGGATTCCAGGCCAGCTGTTCGCGGCCCTCCTCCTGCTCCTGGGGCTCCCGGTCTCCCTGGGGGGCTTCTTCCTGGCTCGGGCGGCCCACCGTGATCAGGTGAAGGCCGAATTCGAGACGGTGGCCCGCAACCGCACAGACGGGGTCATCGACGGGCTGCAACACGGCTTCGAGACGGTGCTGGTGCTGAAGGATTTCATGGTGGCCGCCGGCCCGGTGGACCGCGCGCGCTTCCAGGCCTTCGCCGGGCCCATGGTCTCCCGCAGGCCCTACCTGCAGGCGCTCCAGTGGCTGCCGCGCGTGGATCCGGGGAACCGGCGGGCCCTGGAGGCCGAGGCCCGGAGCGCCCATCCCGGGTTCCGGTTCTTCGAGTTCGATCCCTCCGGCCAGCCACGCACCCTGCCCCCGGAGGCCGCCTTCCACGCGGTCGACTTCGTGGTGCCCGTGTCCGGCAATGAGATGGCCTTCGGGTTCTCCGCCCACCACCTGGCCACCCGCCAGGAGGCCCTGGAGCGGGCCCTCCGGACCGGGGCCCTCTCGGCCAGCGGCCGGATCCGGCTCATCCAGGAGACGGGGAGCCAGTTCGGCCTGCTGGTGATGGCCTCGGTGCCCGGTCGGGAGGGGCGGTCCCTGGGGGTCGTCCAGGGCGTATTCAGGGCCGGGGACCTGATCGAGAAGTCCCTGGCCTCGGCCCCGCCCGAGGGGGTGATCGTGCGGCTGATCGACGCCAGTGCCGCGCCCGGCGAATCCGTCCTCCACATCGAACCCTCACCGCTGCCCGCCTTGGGGGGAGAGACGTCCCCCCTCCGGCTGGTCAGCAGTTTCGAGCTGGCGGGGCGTCGCTGGACCGTGGAGGTGATGCCGGCGCCCGGCTACTTCCTGCCGAGCGCGGGATGGAGAGCCTGGGGCGTGCTGGCCGGAAGCCTGGCCTTCTTCCTGGTGCTGTCGGGGTATGTGCGGATCCTGCTGGCGCGCCATGCCGAGATCCGGACCCAGGTCGACGCCCGCACGCGAGAGCTGGCGGAGGAGACGGCGAGCCACCGGAAGGACGCCGCCGCCCTGCGCGAGAGCGAAGCGCGGTTCCGGCACCTGGTGGAGGTGATGGGCGAAGGCATGTGGGTGCTGGATTCCGAGGGCCGGACGTCCTTCGTCAACCGGCGGATGATGGAGATCCTCGGCTACACCCCCGAGGAGATGGCCGGGCGCCCCCTCACGGATTTCATGTTCGAGGAGGATTTCGCTGCCGCCGCCCGGAACATGGAACTGCGCGTGGCGGGCGTGGGGGCCCAGCACGACTTCCGGTTCCGGAGGAAGGACGGATCCGAGGTCTGGACCATCGTCACCGCCAGTCCGGTCAAGGACGAGACGGGCCGGGTGGTCAGCGTGCTGGGCATGATCACCGACATCACCGAGCGGCGGCGCCTCGAGGAGGCCCAGCTGCAGAGCCAGAAGCTCGAGAGCCTGGGCGTCCTGGCGGGGGGCATCGCCCACGACTTCAACAACCTGCTGACGGCCATCCTGGGGAACATCAACCTCGCCCAGCTCTGCCTGCCCCCTGTCTCCCCGGCCATGCCCTACCTGGAGAACCTGGAGAAGTCGGTGCACCGGGCCACCAATCTGACCCGCCAGATGCTGGCCTATTCCGGCAAGGGCCGCTTCGTGGTGGCGCCCCTGGACCTGAACCAGGCCGTGGAAGAGATGTCCCACCTGCTGGGGGTCTCCATCTCCAAGAAGGTGGCACTCCGGTTCCAGCTGAAGGAGGGCCTGCCGGCCATGATGGCCGAGGCCTCGCAGATCCAGCAGGTGGTGATGAATCTGGTGACCAACGCCTCCGAGGCCATCGGCGAGTCCGAGGGCCTGGTGGCCATCCGCACCGGGCTTCAGGATTATGCGGAGGGGGACCTTTCCCGGGACTTCCCCGGCCAACCCCTGGAACCGGGCTCCTACCTCACCCTGGAGGTCTCGGACAACGGGCGGGGCATGGATCCGGAGACCCAGGCCCGCATCTTCGAACCCTTCTTTACCACCAAGTTCACGGGCCGGGGCCTGGGCCTCTCCGCGATCCAGGGCATTGTCCGGGGCCATCGGGGCGGCATCCGGGTCTACAGCGAGCCGGGCAAGGGGACCACCTTCAAGCTGATCTTCCCCGCGGGCATCGAGGCGCCGCCGCCAGCCAGCGTGGAGGAGGAGGCCACGACCTGGCGGGGCTCCGGCACCATCCTGGTGGTGGACGACGAGGATTCCGTCCGCGCCATCGCCGGGGCGTTGCTGCGGTCCCTGGGCTTCGAGGTGGTGACGGCCGTCGATGGCCTGGATGCCGTGGCCCGCTACCAACAGCGGACCGGGGTCATCCGGGCCGTCCTCCTGGACCTCACCATGCCGCACATGGATGGGGTGGAGACCTTCCGGGAATTGCGCCGACTGGATCCCGAGTGCCGGGTGATCCTCACCAGCGGCTACAACGAGCAGGAGGCCATCCAGGAATTCACGGGCAAGGGGCTGGCCGGCTTCGTCCAGAAACCCTTCCTGCGGCGGGACCTGATGCGGGCCCTGAGGCTGGTCCTGGGGGATTGATCAGGAACGGGAGGCCGCTCTGAGGGCCCGGATCAGGGCCTCCACCTGGGCGTCCTCCAGGTGGGCGCCGGTGGTGAGGCGCAGGCGGGCGGAACCCTCGGGCACCGTGGGGGGGCGGACCGCCCGGATATCGAAGCCCTGGGCCTGGAGGCGCTCTGCGAGCCGCATCGCCTCGGCATCGGGACCCACGGGAACGGGGACGATGGCCGACGGGGCATCCGGCTGCCCCAGGGCCTCTCGCAGCCGGCGGGCGTAGGCCAGGGCGGTCTGCCGGCGCCAGGGCTCGGCCTGGGCCAGGTGGACCCCCATGAGGGCCGCCCCCACCACGGGCGGGGGCAGGGCGGTGGAGAAGATGAAGCCCCGCGCGGTGTTCACCAGGTGCGCCCGGAGTTCCGCCCCGCAGCACACGAAGGCGCCGAAAGCGCCCAGGGCCTTGCCCAGGGTGCCCATGACCAGGGGGATCTGGCCGACAACCCCCTGGCGTTCGGCGAGCCCGGCGCCGGTGGCCCCCAGGAGGCCCGAGGCATGGGCCTCGTCGATGAGCAGGAGGGCGTCGAAGCGGCGGCAGAGATCCAGGAGGCCCGGCAGGTCGGCGGCATCGCCATCCATGCTGAACACCGCGTCCGTGGCCACGAGGGCCAGGGCCCCCTCCGGCGCGCGGTCCCGCCAGGCCGCCAGCCTCGCCGCCAGGTCCGCCAGGTCCGCATGCCGGAACACCTCCACCAGGGCCCCCCCGGCCTTGGCCATGCGGCAGCCGTCCACGAGGGAGGCGTGGTTCAGGGCGTCCGAGAACACCGCGTCCCCCGGGGCCAGGAGGGCCGGGATGAGGGTGGCGTTGGCCTGGAAGCCGGTGTTGAACAGCAGGCAGGCCTCGGTGCCCTTCCAGGCGGCCAGGGCGGCCTCCAGGCCCTCGTGCAGGGGCGTGGTGCCCCGCAACAGACGGGCGGCGCCCGTGCCCGCGCCGTGCTCCCGGGCGGCGGTGGCGGCGGCTTCGGCCAGGCGGGGATCCCGCCGCAGGCCCAGGTAGTCGTTGGAACAGAAATCCACGCCGGTGGGGGGGTGGATGGCGCGGGCACGGCCCAGGGTCCGGCGGCGGGCGGCAGACCGCCAGAGACGGTCGAGCCAGGGGGCGGGGATCAGGGGATCGGCCATGGGGGACTCGGCGGGGGCGGAACTTCGGGACCGCTGGGGACAGGGTAAGGGGAGGGGGAATGCTAGGATCTAAGGGGGATCCTTGGCGGGTCTCTCCTGGAGCGTGGCATGGAATATCAGCAGCAGTGGCAGGGTGTCTCCGCCGGAGCGCGGGGCCGTGTCGATTTTGTCCGAAACGTCTACCTGTGGCTCATGGGCGGCTTCGCCGTGGCGGCCCTGGGGGCCTTCAGCGCGCCCTTCGTGGCCGCGGCCCTGGTGCCCGTGGTGGGCAGCTTCCTGGTCTGGGTCCTCTTCGGGGCGCAGTTCGGGACCCTTCTCTTCGCCTCGGCGGTCAGTCGACGCAAACCTCTGAATCGGCTTGCCTTCGCCCTATTCACCTACGTTTCCGGCGTCATCGCGGGCATCGTGGCCCTGGTCGTGGCCCAGGGGGCGGGCTTCCTGCCGGTGTTCACGGCCTTCGGCCTCACGGGGGTGGTCTTCCTCACCCTCACGACCGTGGCCTTCGTCAGCAAGAAGGACTTCAGCTTCCTTCGCAACTTCGTCATCGTCGGCATCGCCGTCATGTTCTTCGGGGGCCTGGCCGCGGCCATCTTCCACCTGGGCGCCCTGAGCATGGTCATCTCGGGCGTGGCCGTGATCGCCTGTTCCGCCAAGCTGCTCTGGGACACCTCCGCCATGCTCCGGACCCAGGATTTCGGTGATCCGGCCGGGTTCGCCCTGGCCCTGTTCGTGAGCCTCTACAACATCCTCCTCGCCCTCATGAACCTCCTCGGGGGACGGCGCCGCTAGGCCCCTCCCGACCGCCCGACCTCCCCAGACAAGGATTCCCATGCTCCGCGCTTCGCTGATCTCCCTGCTCGCCCTGGGCCTCGCCGCCCAGGAGGCGCCCAAGACCCCTGTTGCTCCCGCCCCGGCGCCTGCCGCCCAGGCTCCGGCCCCCGCCCCGGCGCCTGCACCCAAGCCCGAGGACGTGGTGCTGGCCAAGGTGGGCGGCGAGCCCATCACCGAGGCTGATTTCCGTGCCGCCTTCCGGATCATCCCCCAGCAGGAGCAGATGCAGATCCTCATGCTCCAGGGCGGCAAGGAGGAGTTCATCAAGCGCATGGCCGAGAGCAAGCTCCTGGCCGTGAAGGCCCGGAACATGGGCCTGGACAAGACGCCGGAGTTCCAGCGCACCCTGGACCGCACCAAGGACGACCTGCTGGCCCGCGAATTCCTCACCAAGGAGGGCGAGGCCCTGCAGAAGCAGCTCAAGGTGTCCGATCCCGAGGTGAAGGCCTACTACGACGCCCACCTGGACAAGTTCAAGCAGCCTGAGCTGGTGAGCGTGCGGCACATCCTCGTGGCCGTGAAACGCGATCCCAAGGAGAAGGCGGGTCTCACGGACGCCGAGGCGAAGCAGCACATCGCCAAGATCCAGGCCGACCTCAAGAAGGGCATGAAGTTCGAGGACCTGGCCAAGAAATTCAGTGACGATCCCGGCAGCAAGGACAACGGCGGCCTCTACGCGGACGCCGACCCCTCCAACTGGGACAAGGATTTCGCCAAGGCGGCTCTGACCCAACCCATCGGCAAGGTGGGCGCCCCCGTGAAGACCCAGTTCGGCTACCACCTTCTGAAGGTGGAGGGCCGCAAGCCCGCCCGCGTGGTGCCCTTCGAGGAGGCCAAGGCCGAAGCGGAGCAGCAGGCCCAGCGGGATCGCCAGGCCGAGGTCTGGGACCGGCTCATGGACGGCCTGAAGAAGGAGATCCCCTTCGAGCTCGCCAAGCCTGCGCCATCGGACGCGCCCAAGGCCAAGCCCGCGGCGCCGGCCGCCCCTGCCGAGGCTCCCAAGGCGGCCCCCGCCAAGGGAGGTGCCCATTGAGGCCTTCCCTTCTGGCCCCCGCGATCCCGCTGGCCATCGCGATGCTGGCACCCGCGCCGCTCGCCGCCGCCGCGCCGGACGTGCGTGACGAGATCCTCGTCATCGTCAACGCCCACATCATCACGAAGCACGGCTTCGACCAGGCGGTGGAACAGCAGAACGCCGCCCTGTACCGGGAATTCTCCGGCAAGGAACTGGATGCCAAGCTGAAGGACGCCCGCGAGAAGACCCTCCAGGGCCTCGTCGACGCCTACCTGCTGGAGGACAAGGCGGCGGAGCTGGGCTCGCCCATCACGGACGAGTACGTCCGGGCCAACATCGACGCCATCAAGAAGGAGAACAAGTTCGCCTCCGACGCCGACCTGGAGCGGGCCATCCGCACGAGCCTCGGCATCAGCCTGAGCGACTTCATGCGGCGCCAGAAGGAGCAGGCCACCCAGCAGTTCGTGCTGCAGCGGGAGGTCTTCTCCAAGGTGGCGGTGGAGGACAACGAGCTGAGGGCGTACTACGAGGATCACAAGGACGAATACCGGCTCCCCACGCGGTTCCGCATCCGGGAACTCGTGCTGGCCAAGGGCGCCACGGACGCCGACCAGGCCGCCGCGAAGGCGAAGGTGGGCGAGATCCAGGCGGCCCTCAAGGCCGGGAAGTCCTTCGAGGAGCTGGTGAAGACCTACTCCACCAGTCCCAGCAAGGACACGGGCGGGGACCTGGGTTGGCTCAACAAGGGCCTGCTGCGCCCCAGCATCGAGGACGCCGCCGTGAAGCTCAAGCCCGAGCAGGTCTCCGCGCCCATCGAGACGGACAAGGACATCTACCTGATCCAGCTGATCTCCCTGGAGGATGCCCCCGTGAAGGCCTTCGCGGAGGTGAAGGACGCCATCCTGAAGAAGCTCCAGGAGCCCAAGGCGCAGAATGCCATCGAGCAGTACCTGGCGGACCTGCGCATGCGCGCCAACATTCGATTCATGGTGCCCAAGGATCAGATCCTGAAGGGGTGATCATGCGACTGGACGCCTACCTCAAGAAGAGCCTGCTCATCAAGCGGCGCGAGCTGGCCAACCAGCTCTGCGACGAGGGGATGGTGCGGGTGAACGGCACCCCCCGCCGGGCCAGCCACGAGGTGAAGGTCCAGGACGAGCTGGAGTTCCCCCTCTACAACCGGGTCCTCAAGGTGCGGGTCCTCGCCTTGCCCGAGGGGAACGTCAAGAAGGCGGACCAGTGGTCCCTCTTCGAGGTGCTGGAGGACAAGCGGCTGCCCCTGGATCTGGGCTACGGGGACGAGGATCCCTTCGGTTCGCCGCCCAAAGTCCCCCGCAACCACTGAAGCGGTGGACAGTCCCTGATGCGGCCGGGCCGCATCCGGGCCTGCCATCCCCGGAGCCGCCATGCCTGACCAGCCCCCGATCCGCAGCCTCAAGGAGGGCGACCCCTTCGCGGGCATCCTCCTGGCCCAGGAGGCCGCCTTCAAGACCAGTGCCAAGGGCAGCGAGTATCTGGAACTGAAGCTGGTCGACGCCTCCGGCGACCTGCGGGCCTTCCTGTGGGACGTCCGGGCCATCGAGGGCGACATGGAGGCCGTTCAGGCCGACGCCTTCCTCTGGGTGAAGGGCGCCGTCTCCAGCTACAACGGCCGCCTCCAGCTCCGGCTGGACAAGGTGCGTTACGCCCCTGACGCCGAGGTGGGGGACTTCTCCCGGTTCTTCCCGGTCAGTGTCCGTCCGGTTCCGGAGATGCTGGGGGAGCTGGACGGGTTCATCGCCACGGTGAAGGATCCCTGGATCCGGGATCTGCTGGCGGCCCTCTTCGTGGCGGACGCGGCGCTTCGCGAGGCCTTCTCCAGGGCCCCCGCCGCCAAGTCCATGCACCACGTCTACCTGGGCGGGCTGCTGGAGCACACGCTTTCCGTCCTGGGCATGGCCGTCCGGGCTTGCGACCACTACCCGGACCTGAACCGGGATCTGGTGGTGGCCGGCGTCCTCCTCCATGACGTGGGCAAGACCGCCGAACTCAGCTACCAGCGCAGCTTCGGCTACACGGACGCAGGCAACCTCCTGGGCCACATCCCCATCGAGACCGAGTGGATCAACCGCGAAGTGGGCAAGATCCCCGGCTTCCCGGAAGAACTGCGCCTGCAGATCCTGCACATCGTCCTCAGCCATCACGGCCGCCTGGAGTTCGGTTCCCCTGTGCTGCCCAAGACGCCGGAGGCCCTCCTCGTCCACTACCTGGACGACCTGGACGGCAAGCTCGAGGTGATGTTCCGCGCCATCCGCGAGGAGAACGGGGGCGGGGCCTGGAGTCCCTACAACCGGGCCCTGGATCGGATGATCTACCGCACCCGTTGGCCGAAGGCGGGAACCGTCCAGAACTGATCGATCGACAACGTAATTGACCGTTTATGGACAGGCTTTCGAGCTCCCGGGCAGATCCGACCCGGCAAAAGGCCGTGGCAAGTCACCCGGATTCAAGGCATATGCCGCCCAAGGATCGGTAGAAAATTCCTGGCACGGCTCTGGCTCTCTGAAGACTCCGCTTTCGAGGTGCCCCATGAAGCTTTCCCGCAAGGCCAAGCGCTACGACGACTCCGTGCTGCCCGGGGAATTCCAGGGATTCGAGACCTTCCACGAGGCGGATGTGGAACTGGACGGCACCCTGGAGGGCTTCCTCCGCCGCAGCGAGGGCTGCGTGCAGCTCGGCGAGGTGGTGCTGGAGCGGAACGCCCCCAAGAAGCTCAGCTTCGCCAAGCTGCGCACCAAGGCCGAGAAGCTGATGGAGCAGGTGAACTACCTCAAGGAGCGGCTCGAGATCGTGGACCATGACCGGCGGGGCATGTACATCCAGCTCCGGAGCCTGCCCCCCTACAAGGACGACACCCAGATCCAGTTCAACGAGATCAGTATCGGGAAGAACAAGATCGTGGTGAAGCGGATCGCGTTCTACCGCAAGGAGGAAGTGAAGCAGCAGGTGCCCCTGCAGATCTCCGAGCGGGACCTCCAGCGCCTCCTGTTCGATATTCGACAGGCGATCGCCTAGCCTTGTCTTCTGTTTTTTACTTAAGCCATAACTGCAGAAAGGGCGCCGTAGGCGCCCTTTCTGCTTGCTCTGCGCCGGGACGGCATCGAGCAGGGCTCACATCATGGCCATCCAATTGCTGGTCTCGGCGCCGCGGATGGGCCCTTCGGGGAGATCGCTCTCCTTGAAGAGGAAGTGGCTGCTGTTCCAGCTGCCGCAGTTGTCGCAGCGGTCGGCGTAGTCCTGGGTCTTGTGGCCGCAGACGGCGCACTCGAAGCGGAGCTTCAGGACGCCCAGGTTCCGCAGCAGCTGCCGGTACTCGTTCAGGGCGGCGTCCAGGCGGCCGCGGCGGCTGTGGATCTTGGCCATGAAGAAGAAGAGGATCGGGCTGTACACCACCTGGCTGCGGACCTCCTGGAACAGCTCCAGGGCCTCGTCCAGGATCTCCAGCCGGTAGAGCATCTTGCCCAGGAAGAACTTGGCAGTGGTGCCGTGCTTGGAGGTGGCGGCCACCTTGCGCATGAGGGCCAGGCCGTCCTCGGGCCGTCCCAGCTGGATGAAGTAGTCCTCGATCTCCTGCAGGAAAGTCCCCTCCCCGGTCTTGCGGAAGCCCTCCAGCCAGATCTCCAGGCCTTGGGCCTCCTGGTCCTGGAGGATCATGCAGCGGCCCAGGCTGAGGTAGGCCGGCACGAACTCGGGCTCCTCCTTGACGACCTGCTGGAAGACCTGGGCGGCGTCCTTGAACTGGTCCGCCTCCACCTTGGCCATTCCCACCTGGTAGCCGAGCGCCGCGCCCTGGGCCTTCTCGCCCTGGGTCAACTCCGCGGCGAACTGGGCGAGGAGCTTCTTCTGGACCTCGAGGGCCTCCTCCCAGCTCTGCGATTCCATGTGCATGGCGCGGAGCCGACGCCAGGCGCGCAGGGCCTTCTTGGGCTGGTCCGAGGCCACCTTCTTCAGGACGCCGATGGCGGCCTCCAGGTTCCGCACCGCGACGAGGGCCTCGGCCAGCTGGTAGCGGGCCTCCACCAGCTCGGGCTCCTTCACGCACAGGGTCTCGAAGAGCTTGACGGCCTGTTCCGCCTCGCCGGTCTTGATGAGGATCTCCCCCAGCAGCAGGCGGGCGGGCACATGCTCGTGGCGCTGATCAAGGATGCCCTCCAGGATCGTGCGGGCCTCCCGGGGCAGGCCGTGGGCCACCAGATCGCGGGCCTCCTGCATGCGCTCGGAGATGCGCTTCACGAGGCGGGTATCGGCCGAGGCGTTGAGTCCCTTCACCAGCCGCACCACCTCCATGATCCCGGTGTAGAGGATGTTGAGGAGGAACCCCAGGAGGAAGGCCAGGAGGATGAGGCTCTGGAGCTTGATGCTCTCGCGGAAGATCACGACCTCGCGCACGAGCAGCTCGTGGTTGGTCAAGTAGACGTTGCCCAGCACGAACAGCACGAAGGCGAGGAGCACGAAGAAGAAGACATTCACGAGACGCATGGGCCGACCTCGAAAGCTGGGCCTAGCATGACACAGGTGGGGATTGGCTCTCAGCTCTCGGCGGCGGGGCGGTCGCTCCAGTCCTTCGCCGCCTTCTTCGCCCTGCGGGCTCAGACCTCCCCTGGGAAGGTCTGGACTCGCGGAACGGTCAGACCCCTTCTGCCTTGTCGATCCTATCCTTCGCCGTTTTCTTCGCCCTGCGGGCTCAGACCTCCCCTGGGAAGGCCTGGACTCGCGGAACGGTCAGGCTCCTTCTGCCTTGTCGATCCAATCCTTCGCCGTTTTCTTCGCCCTGCGGGCTCAGACCTCCCCCGGGAAGGCCTGGACTCGCGGAACGGTCAGACCCCTTCTGCCTTGTCGATCCAATCCTTCGCCGTTTTCAGGTCCTCCCATACGGCGCGCCGCACATCCTGGGTGTACTGGCGCAGCACATAGGCGGGATGGAAGGTGGGCATCACCGGGATGCGGCGGCCGTCAATCTCCAGCTGGCGCCACTGGCCGCGGATCCGGGTGATGCCCTCGCTGATGCCGAGCAGCTCGCGGAGGGGCGTGGCCCCGAGCGTCACGATGACGGCCGGGCGGATCAGCTCGATCTGGCGATGCAGGTAGCCCAGGCAGGCGCGGGCCTCCTCCGGGGCCGGGGTGCGGTTGTCCGGAGGCCGGCACTTGACCACGTTCGCGATGTAGGTCGCCTCGCGGGTCAGGCCGATGGCGCCGATCATCTTGTCCAGCAGCTCGCCGGCCTTGCCCACGAAGGGGCGGCCCTGCAGGTCCTCGTCCCGGCCGGGGCCCTCGCCCACGAACATGAGCCGGGCGGAAGGGTTCCCCTCCCCGAAGACGAAGCGGATCCGCCCGGGGCCCAGGGGGCACTTCAGGCAGCCCTGGATGGCCTGATCCAGGGCCTGCAGGCTGGCGGCTCCGGTCACGGCCCCGGGCGGAGGGCAGCCGACCGGGTCCATGGGGGGGGTGTAGGCCGCGGCGACCGGGGCCGGGCGGGGCGGGGGAGCCGCGGCCGGCCTGGGTGGATCCGTCCGTCTGGGCGGGGCGGGGATCGGCTCTGCCGCGGGGCGGGGCTCACGGACCAGGCCCATCACCCCCAGCTCCTGCAGGGTGTCCCGCCAGGCTTCGAGGGGGGAGGCGTCCATGGCTTCCAGACTAGCGCGGAACCTGGGGGCGCCTTCGGGCATCCTAGACCTGGAGCCGCGGATGGAGGATCGACAGCTGGAAACGCCCTTCGGAGACCTGGATGCCTTCCATGGCGCCTTCGCCGAGCTGTACCCCCGCTTGGTGAGCTATGCCCGCCGGTACGGGGCCACCTTCGCCGAGGACATCGCCCAGGAGGCCTTCGTCATCCTCATGCAGCGGGAGGAGCGGGTGGAACACCCGACGGCCTTCCTCTACGGAACCGTAAGGACCCTGTCCCTGACCGAACGCCGTCCCATGAAGAACCAAAACCTCAGCCTGGAAGCGGTGACCGAGCCCGGCCTCGCCGGCGGGGCCGACGACCAGGTGCTCAACCAGGAAGTGCGGGAGCGCATGCGGATGCTCTCGCCCACGTTCCGGGAGGCCCTGTGGCTCTTTGTGGTGGAGGGCCTTTCCATCCGGGAGATCGCCGACATCCTCGGCATCCCGGAGGCCACCGTGAAGACCCGCATCCACCGGGCCAAGGCCCAGCTCAAAGATCAGCTCAACCCATCCGGAGGCGTGCATGTCCTGGTCTGATCCCGCCCGGCGCTTCGAACCCGCCGAGGACGTCGAACTGCGCGCCGAGCTTCGCGAGCTCCTCGGTCTGGGCGCCGTCCCCCAGCGGGTCGTGGCGCCCGTGACGGAGGAACTGGCCAGCCTGGCCGACGACCTTCGCAAGGAGGCCCAGCGCCGCCGCCGCACTGAGCGCCGCCGCCCCTCCTGGGGCCTGATGGCCGCCGCCGCCCTCCCCCTCCTGGCCGCCCTGGCCGGCCTGGGGACCTGGGGTGTCCAGCAGAAGCAGCGGGCCGATGGCCTCGCGGCCCACGCCCAGCGCCAGGAGGCGGAACTGGACCGCATCGCGGCCGCCAATGCCGCGGAACTGGCCCGGGAACGCAAGGCCAAGGAGGAAGCCCAGCAACAATTGCAGCTGGTGGCCCGGGCCCTCCCCAAGAAGTCTCTGCCCTACCTGGTCATTCCGGTGGACAAGCCGTTGCGCATGCAGGGGGAGGACTACCAGCGGGTGAAGGAGAAGCCTGGGCAGTAGCCCCGGCCCGTCGGCCCGGCACATTCCTGGCATATTCAAGGGCAAGGTGTGCCCATGGAAAGCAATTCCCTGCTCCTCCTCATCCTTCTGCTCGTTGCCCTCTCCACGATCCTGGCGGGCATGGGGGTCTTCAGCAACAGCCGGCCCCCCGATCCCCGCCTGAACCAGGTGGCCACGGATCTGGAGGACATGAAGAACATGCTCGCCCAGCTCCAGAAGGCCGTACTCCAGACGGAGCGGAAGCTGGAGAAGGAGATCCAGACCGGCCGCAACGAGACCCGGGAAGTCATCGAGAAGCTCGCTGACACCATCGACAAGCGGCTGAAGGAACTCGTCTAGCTGTCAGCGATCGGCTGGAGGCTGGACCGGGCGGAGCTCTCCCCGCAGAGCCTCACCCCGCCTGGCTGTGGTTGGCGGGGGTCCACCCACGTTCGTTGAGGAGCTTCACGCCCTGGATCCGGGTGAGGCGGAAGGCCATCTCCTCCTGATGCAGGTGGCAGAAGGCCAGCAGGTGGTCCTCCTGGATCGTGCGGGGCGAAACCCGTCGCAGCTGGGTCCGGTGGGCCGCCGGGGGCAGGTAGGTGAGCTCCACCATGAGCGTGTGGCCGGCCGCGTACTCGAGGATGCGCTGCACCTCCTCGGCCAGCTGGTCCTCGCCTCCCAGGTGGAGCATGGGGATGCGGCGCTGCACCTCCTGGTAGAGGGTGGGATCCTCGTCGTGGAGGCGCTGCAGGGCCGAGCGCACCATCTGCTGCACGGGCTCCAGGTGGTGGTTCATTCCCTTCTCGTCGACGAAGGCCAGGGCCGCCAGGGCCCACAGGTACAGCTTCTCGTCGGAATCCAGGCTCATGGCCAGGAAACGTCCGGGCTTGGGCATGAAGCCCGCCTGCTTGAGGAGCGCGTGGGCATTGCCGTCACCGCGCACTTCCAGGACTGTCTCCGAGAGCGAGGCCAGCTTCAGCGGCGACAACTCCGGGCGCAGCTTCAGCTCGTCCGCCAGGTGGGGGGTTCGGGCCCGCACGAGGCGTACGCCCTGGTGGACCTCCACCTCGCCCACCCGGCGGGAGAGGTCATCCAGGAGCTGGACCAGGGGCTGGGGCAGGGACTGGGCGGGGGCGCCCAGGCGCTGGGCCAGCTCCTCCAGGGGGACGCCGGACTCGAGGGCGCGGACCAGGGTGGCGTGGCTCACCCGGAAACTGCCCATGGCGTCCAGGGACTCCACGTCCGCCAGCTGGGCCAGCTGGAGCAGCCGGTGGGGATTCTGGAGGAGGGGCGTGAGCAGCTCCAGGGTGGGCTGCAGAATCATCGCCTGGTCCTGCTCCAGGGGCTGCCAGTGGGCCGCGGTCCCCTTCAGGTCCCGCAGCAGGTACTCATGGGCCAGGGCCTCCCCGTGTTCGGTCAGGGCCAGGTGGGCCGCCCCCTCGTCGCAATGGATGATGCCCATGCGGCTGAGGAAGGGGAGGAACACCGAGCGGGTACGGTCCTCGTCCAGGGGATGGAGGGTCTTGAGGAAGGCGAGGAAGGGCTGGGTGGCCAGCGTCTGCCCCCGCCGCTCCAGCAGGTGCTGGACGAGGAAGTGGCGATCCTCCGCGGGGGGCATGCCCCAGGCCTTCAGGTCGTGTTCGAGCAGGCTAGCGAAGGCGCGCTCTGCCACCCAGCGGGGGGGATGGCTCGTCACGGCGGGCAGCAGCGTCTCCACCCGGCCATCGCGGTTCCAGAGAAGGCCCAGGCGATGCAGCAGGGTGAAGAGCAGGGTGGCGTCCTGCTCCTCCTGGAACATGGCGTTGCGGTAGAGGAGCTGGGAGAGTTCCTTCTTGGCCGGAAGGCCGCCCTTGAGCACGCGCAGCCCTGCCACGCAGCGGAGCAGGACGCTCGTGAGGGCCAGGGAGAAGCGGTAAGGCTCGGCCGCCCGGAGCTTCACGCCCTCGGGGGCCTGGAAGCTGAGGGCATGGTCGTCGAAGTCCTCCAGGGCGTCGGCCACGCGCTCGGGCACGACCCAGGCGTTACCGTCCGGAAGGACCAGGCCCAGCCCCGTGAGAATGGCCAGCGCCTCCGGCAGGGGCAGGGTTCCCTCGGCCACCAGGTGCTTGAGGGCCACCAGGCCCTCGCTCGGCAGGTCCGCCAGGGTGTCCGACAGGCGCTTGTGGTCCTCCAGGTGGAAGACCATGGTCTTCAGCAGGCGCTTGCGGCCCTCGGGACCTTCCTCCCACCGGATGGGGATGGGCAGGCGCCGACGCTCGCAGATGGCCCGGAGCTGCTCATCGGAACAGTTCGAGAGGAGCTGGTAGTGCGGAAGCGACATGAGCACCCGGGTACAGAGGATCTTCCAGTGTCCCACGGAACACGGGCGCGCTCACGCGAAAAAAAACGCCCGGCAGGGCCGGGCGCCGGGTGGAAAGGACCGCGCCTACTGGGCCGTCAGGGTTCCCACGGAGACCGTGATGGCCGAGATGGTGCCCGAGCCATCGAGGACCTGACACTTGGTGCCGTCGGCCGTGAGGGTGATGGCCGTGCCCTGGGCCAGCCCCAGGTTCGACTTGAGATCCAAGGCCACGCGCAGGAGCACCCCATTCTGGGAGGCGGCGGCCGTGGGTGCCTTCTGGGCCACGGTGGCCTGGAGGAGGGCGGTTCCGGAGTTGCCCAGGAAGGTCTTGCCCTTCAGGATGGGCGTGCCCGTGCCAAGGCTGAACTGGGTGCCGTTCTGCACCAGCGTGGCCGTCGTGCCGCCCGCGGGGATGTCCACCCAGGCGACCTTGGCGGCGTCGGCGCTCAGGGTGAGGGTCACGCCCGTGGCCGTGCCGGTGGCGGGACCCACCAGGTCCAGCACCAGGTGGCTGCCGCTGGAGAGGGCGGTGTCCTTCTTCAGCAGGTAGGTGCCGGAGGCGGGATCGGTGTAGGCCAGGCCCGTGGCCGTGGGCGTGGGCGTGGGGGGTGGCGGGGTGGCCCCCCCACCCCCACCCCCGCAAGCCATGAGGCTGGCCAGCGTCAGGGCGGAGGAGATCGCGAGAACGTGTTTCATCATCGAGGCCATGGTCATCTCCATCACAGGTGGGAGAGGAGGATCGTGAGGTCTGCATCGTCCACGGTGCCGCTGCCGTCCAGGTCGCAGGCGGAGGCAGGGGAGCCGGCGATCACACCCGTGGTGCCGTAGTACTTCGCGAATACCAACAGATCACGGACGTCCGCCACCCCATCCCCGTTGAGGTCATACGGGACACCTGATCCGGCGGCCTGCAGTTCCCACACGCCGCGTCCGAAGGTGGCGGCCCGCAGGAAGCTGCTATCGGGGGCGATGTAGAGATCGCGGACGGCCACCAGGGGCATGCTGGAACCGAAACGGCTCCAGCTGGTGCCGCCGTTGGTGGAGAAATAGACTCCGAAATCCGTCCCCGCGTAGATCTTGCTGGCGTTCAGGGGATCCGTCAGGACGACGTGCACGGGGATGCCGAAGGGGAGGCCGTTGCCGGTGGCGGCGCTGCCGTCGATGGGCGTCCAGCTGGCGCCTCCGTTGGTGCTCTTCCAGAGGTGGTTCTTGGTGGCGTCCGGAACCACGGAGGCCACGTAGACGATCTGGGAATTGGCCCGGTCGAACCAGATGGAGCTGGTGTAGGAGCCGTTGTTCGGCAGGGCGCCCCCCTGGATCCAGGAGCTGCCGCCGTTGTAGCTCAGGAAGACGCGGCCCTGGTTGGCGGCGATGCCGAGGGCGTTCGGATCGCCTGCGGCGGCGCCGATGTTGCGGATGTAGAGAGCGGTGTTGGGGTCGGTCGAGGCGCCGGTCCCGCCGGGCGGCAGGCCGGTGGTTCCGAGGGCGGCCCAGCTGGTCCCGAAATTGACGCTCTGGTAGACCGTGCCATTGGTGGCGGTGTAGACGGTGTTCGGGTGGGCCGTATCGCCCAGGGCGAGCCGGGGCTGGAAGGGAGCATTCTTGGAGCTCTTGGCGCCGGTGATGCCCTGGATGGATTCGGTGAACGCGGACGTTCCCCCATTGGTGCTCTTGTAGATGTCGGTGTAGTAGATGGACCCGAGCATCTGGCTGCCGTCCGACGGATTGACGACCGTGCCGAACCCGTCGCCGCCGATCTGGTCCTCGAAGGTGCTGCTGGCCGCGAGGCCGCTTCCCGTGTCCTGGCGGATGCGGGTTCCATTGTCCTGCAGCCCCAGGGAGATGCGGTACTTGCCGTCGGTGACGTTCGTGGCCGTGGTGGACCCCACGTTGTAGACGAGGTGGGTGGCCAGCCCCTTGTTCCGGGTGTTGTCCATGAAGGCGGCGTTGGGATTGGTGGTGGGGATGGTTCCCCAGGGATCCTTGAAGATGGAAAGGCCGCCGTCATTGCCCACGTAGAACATCCCGCCCTTGGAGGTGGTGGTGTGGAAGTCCGCGTGGGAGTAGACATGCCCGCTGCCGTACCAGTGGGTGAGCTGCTGCCAGTTTGCGCCCCCGTTGGTGGAGCGGTACATGGCCAGGTTGGCGCCCATGATGAGCCGGTTCGGGTTGGTGGGATCCACGGCGATGGCCTGGTTGTACCATGCCTGGCCGCCGTCGCTGGTCATGCTGCCGCCGGTGCCCTGGAAGAGGCCACCGGTCTCCGTGGCGGCGGCCACCCAGGTCCAGGTGTGGCCCTTGTCGCCGGTGGTCAGGACGCCTTTGCCGATGACGCTGGCCGTGGTGTCCTCGACCTCGGCGTATCCGGTGATGCCGGAGGGCACGCTGGTCAGGGTCATCCGGCCGGGCGTGATGGCGCCCAGTCCGCCAACGGTGGCCTTGGTCCAGCTGGCGCCCGCGTCCGAGGAGTAGTAGATGCTTCCAGCGCCGTTGCTGTCCTGGGCGGAGCAGACCAGTTCGGTGGCGCTGAAGGCCTGGATGGACCAGGCCTGGCCCGTGCTGGGCCCGCCGGTTACGGCGGCGAAGGTCGACCCTCCGTCGGTGCTGCGCTTCAGGCCGTCGTTGGTACCCCAGAGAACCACATTGGCGTCCACCGCGAGGATGAAGTAGGACCGGGTCTGGGCGCCGATGCCGGTGGAGGCGGCCCAGCTTGTGCCGCCATCGATGGACTTGTAGAAACCGCGGCCCTCGGCGTCGAAGGCATCCCCCAGGCCCAGGTACACCACCTGGGCGTTGGCGGGGCTCAGGGCCAGGGCGCCTGCGGAGACATTGCCGCTGGAGCCGCTGTTCGGCAGTCCATCGGTGACGGGAGTCCAGGTCCAGTCCGAGGCTGCGTTCGGATCCGCGTTGGCGCACTTCCACACGCCGCCCCCGCTGGTGGCCAGGTAGAGGGTGGTACTGCCCGGGTCCACGGCGATGGCGCTGGGACGGCCGCTGTCGATGTCCGGCCAGGTGGCGTTGGTCAAGTTGGCGGTGGGACCGAGGTTCACCCAGGTCCCGCCGGTACCCGCGGGGGCGGCCGCGGCCCCGATGAAGGCGGGGAGGAGCCTGCTGCCCGGAGCCTGGGGCATCAGGCGCCCCCAGCGCTTCATCTCCTGGACGGCGACCTGGTTCTTGTAGTCGAGGTAGGCGGGACTGAGCTTGCCGCCGAACCACCAGAGGTTCCAGTCGCGGCGGAGGTCGGGGCGGTCGGCTTCCCTGCCCTCGAGGGCCGGGTTCTCCCGCCCGGGCAGATCCATCCGGCGCTGGCCGAGGCGGAGATCCTGCGCCCCCAACGGAAGGGCCAGGAGCAGGGCGAGGGCGGTGAGGGTTCGGGTTGGCGAGAAGCCCATGGTGGCTCCAAAAAAGGGGGACCCCGGATGGCCATACCTATCGGCACTTCCGGGGCGAAACCCCACTATACGTTTCTGCGGAGAATGGAATTACTGACAATTCCTTAACCTTCCCCGGGGCAGTGCCGCCCGGGGTTCCGTTGACCGTTCCGGCCATGGCTTCTAGGCTGAAAGATTTGGACTCGCCTCCCCCGTGATCGCCCTCCGCCCCGACAATCCCCTGATCGTGCAGAGCGACCGGACGCTGCTGCTGGAGGTGGCCCACCCGGCCTTCGAGCAGGTGCGGGACGAGCTGGCGCGTTTCGCGGAGCTGGTGAAGAGCCCGGAGCACATCCACACCTTCCGCATCACGCCCCTGAGCCTCTGGAACGCCTCGGCGTCCGGCGTCTCCTGCCAGGACATGCTGGACACGCTGGATCGCTGGTCCAAGTTCCCGGTGCCCCAGAACCTGCTGCAGGAGATCGAGGACCACGGCACCCGTTACGGCCGGCTGCGCCTGGTGGCCAAGGGCGACCGTCTGGCCCTGGAAATGGACGACCGGGGCCTCTTCTGGGAACTGGAGAACCAGAAGTCCCTGCAGGGCCTCCTGGCTGAGCCCTATCCGGACGAGAAGGGCATCTTCCTGAACAGCGGCATGCGCGGGGAGGTGAAGCTCCAGCTCATCCGCCTGGGCCACCCGGTCAAGGACATGGCCGGCTACAAACCCGGCGATCCGCTGCCCTTCGAACTGGCCCCTGCGCTGAAACAGAGCGGCAAGCCCTTCGGCCTCCGGCACTACCAGCAGGCGGCGGTGGACGTCTTCCACGCCGGGGGTGGACCCGACGGCGGGGCGGGCGTGCTGGTGCTGCCCTGCGGCGCGGGCAAGACTGTCATCGGCATCGGCTGCATGGATCGCCTGAAGACCCACACCCTGGTGCTGACCACCAACGGCACCGCCGTGAAGCAGTGGAAGCAGGAGCTGCTGGACAAGACCACCCTGACGGACGACCAGGTGGGCCTCTACACGGGCGACACCAAGGAGATCAAGCCCGTCACCATCGCCACCTACCAGATCCTCACCTACCGCAAGAGCAAGACCGGTCCCTTCGAGCACTTCAAGCTCTTCGAGGCCGCCAACTGGGGCCTGGTGATCTACGACGAGGTGCACATGCTGCCGGCGCCGGTGTTCCGGGCGGTGGCTGAGCTGCAGGCCAAGCGCCGCCTGGGTCTCACGGCCACGCTGGTGCGGGAGGACGGCAAGGAGGAGGACGTCTTCAGCCTCATCGGCCCCAAGCGGGTGGACGTGCCCTGGAAGATGCTGGAGAAGGACGGCTTCATCGCCACGGCCCACTGCCTGGAGATCCGCGTCCCCCTGCCCACGGTGGAACGCATGGAGTACGCCGTGGCGGACCAGCGGCAGCGCTTCCGCATCGCCTCCGAGAACAGCCTCAAGCTGGCCGTCGTGGACGAGCTGCTGGCGGGGCATCCGGGCGACAACGTGCTCATCATCGGCCAGTACCTGGAACAGCTCCGCATCCTGGGCGAGCGGCTGAACGCCCCCGTGCTCACCGGACAGACCCCCGAGAAGGAGCGGGAGGTCCTTTACAAGCAGTTCCGGGAGGGCCAGCTCCGGGTACTCATCGTCAGCAAGGTGGCCAATTTCGCCATCGACCTGCCGGACGCCAGCGTGGCCATCCAGGTGAGCGGGACGTTCGGATCGAGGCAGGAGGAGGCCCAGCGCCTGGGCCGCATCCTCCGGCCCAAGGACGACCGGAACGTGAGCTACTTCTACTCGCTCATCAGCCGGGACACCACCGAGCAGGAGTTCGCCCGGAACCGCCAGCTCTTCCTCACCGAGCAGGGCTACCGCTATCTCATCGAGAGCCGCCACATCGACGAGGGAGGCCGCCTGAGCGAGCCCCTGGTCTGGCGTCAACTGCGGGCCGAGACCGCCGGGTAGTCAGAGCCCGACTCCGCAGGGGTGTCAGAAGCGCACGCCGCAGGCCAGGGTGACCTCCCGCTGGGGCAGCAGCTCGTCGGTGGGGCTGGGCCCCCGCGGGGCCGCCTCGCCCAGTTCGAGGCGAAGGATGGCATAGCTGGCGGGCTCGTCCACAGAACGGCGGTCGGGGGTGTTGAAGGCCCAGACCCGCACGCCCATGCCCAGGCGCATCCAGAGCTGGGGCAGGTGGTTGGTCACCCGTGGGGCGTTCCCCACGGTGGATTCCAGCCAGGTGTTCCGCAGATCGGCCGCCACCGAGAGGCAGAAGCGATCGTTCATGTACCAGGTCTCCCGGCCCACGCCCAGGGAGATGCTCTGGGACCGCAGGGCGGCGGGGGCGCCGTCGGCGCCCTGGGTGGTCCACCGGGCGGGCGCCACCCAGGCGGCCTCGATCCGGAGGCGGCTCGCTTCGTTCCGGGAGGCCAGCCACGCCCCTCGGAGGCCCCCGGCGGACGAGGTGCCCGAGGCCCAGTAGGTGGAACCGGGGGCCGTTTGCCAGGCCCCGAGGACCGAGGCCTCCCAGCTCTGGGCATGGAGCGGCACAGCCGCCAGCAGGGGCAGGACCAACAGGGCGGGGCGCATGGGGACTCCAGGGGGCAGAGGAAACATAAGTCTTTCCTGGGGTTGGGCCAGCGCCTTCCGCTACAGCCCCCCATGCGGCGTGAGGAGCCACTTTCCCAGTCCCAGGTCCAGGGGCCAGGTGAGGAGCGCGGCGAGCAGTCCCGCCAGGACATCGTCCATCACCACGCCCAGGCCCCCCGGCAGCCGCTGGGCCGCATCCACCGGACCCGGTTTCCAGATGTCGAAGAGGCGGAACAGCAGGAAGGGCCCCACCAGATGGAGGAGCCACGGTCCCCAGGACTGGGGCTGGAGGGCCCCGGTGAAGAGCAGGGGCGTCAAGGCGAACCACTGTCCGGCCCACTCGTCCGCCACGATGAAGGAGGGATCCTTGGCTCCCGTTTCCTTCACCACCCGGTCCGAGGCCGCCACGGCGATGGCGGTGAGGAGGAAGGGCGCCGCGAGGCGGGCGGTCAGGGCGGCAGGGCCAGACCAGGGCTGGGTCAGGCGGATCAGGCCCAGCCAGGCCAGCAGCCCTGCCAGGCTGCCCCAGGTGCCCGGGGCCGGCTTCAGATAGCCGCTGCCGAATCCCGTGGCGATCCACCAGGCCCAACGGGGGGCCTTGGCGCGGGCGGCCTGGGATCCGGCGGCCATGACTCAGGGCCGGCCGGAAGGCGCGAAGGAAGGCCGATACCCGACCCGCAGCTGGAGGCCCGTGGCGGCATCGCCATTCGCCGGGTGCTCGGGGCCTCCCTGCCGGGTCGGGAGGATGCCGATCCCGGGGACCGTCTCCACGCCATCCGCACGGAGGGGCGGGGCCAGAAGGGCCAGGGCCGCGAGCCAACCATTACCGATACGCATGACCGCAGCCTAGCAGGGCCGGGGGGCTCAGACGTGTCTCAGCGCCTCCACGATGCGCAGCCGCGCGGCCTTCAGGCCGGGGAAGAGGGCGCTGACCTGGAGGGTCGCCTGCAGGCCCAGGGCCACGGCGAGGTAGACCAGGGGCACGAAGTGGATGTCCAGCTCATAGCCATGGCTGGTTCCGGGAGGCGCGGGCATCTGGAGGTGCAGGGCGTTGAGGCCTGCCCGCAGGAGCAGGGTGGCCGTCAGGCCCAGGGCACTGCCCATCAGGCCCAGGAAGGCGCCCTCCCATTGGAGCAGCGACAGCAGCTGCCCGGGCTGGAGGCCCATGGCCCGCAGGACGCCGAATTCCCGGATCCGTTCCATGACCGACATGAGCAGGGTGTTGGCCGTGGCCAGGAGCACCACGAGGAAGAGCACCAGCCCCATGAAGCCGAAGATGGCCACATAGAGCAGCTTCACCTGCCGGTAGAAGGAGGCCAGCTCGAACCAGGGCTTCAGGGCCGTTCCCGGGAGCAAAGCCTGCAGTCGCGCCTGCTCCCGGGCCGTGTCCCCGGGATGGCGCAGCACGATGGAGAGGCGGGAGCGGGCCGGACCGGCGTCGAGCAACTGGGAGGCCGTGGCCAGGCTCACCGTGAGCACCCGGTCGTTCAGCTCCTTCAGGCCCAGGTCCTGGAGGCCCACGACCTCCACGTCCAGGGCGTTGAGGGCCCCGTCCTTCGTGGTGGACATGAGGGTGAGCGAGCTTCCCACCGAGGCTCCCAGGCTGCGGGCCAGGCCCGCACCGAGGATGACCTCCCGCGCGGAGGCATCAGTGGAGAGCCAGTGGGAGCCAGCGCCCCCGGGGGCCGTGGCTCCGTTCTTCACAGCGTCGAGGCAGGCCATGAAGCGGGGCTCACGGACGGGATCCACCGCCGTGCCGAGAAAGGCTACGCTGCGGGGGCCGCTGGAGAGCAGGCCCATGAACTGGATGCGGGGCAGCACCTCGGCCACGGCGGGATCCTGGCGCAGTCGCGCTGCCAGGGACTCGCCGTCGGGGAGAGACCGCTCCAGGCTCTGGGCCTCGTCCCCGTCCAGGTTCCCGGCCGGAAGCACCTGCAGGTGGCCCAGGCCGCCACGGATGGCGGCGTCAGACAGGCCCTGGAAGGTCTGGGCCATGAAGCCCCCGGCCAGGCTCAGGGCCAGGAAGCCCGCCACCACCACCATCAGCGTGAGGGCCGTTCGCCGCCGCTGGCGCAGCAGGTTCCGCAGGGCCAGCCGGGCGAGGATCATGGCGCCTCCGCCAGCCGCCCGTCGGCGAGGCGGAAGACGCGGTCGGCGCGGGCGATGACGGCGGGGTCGTGGCTGGCGACCAGGAAGGCTGTGCCCCGCTCCCGGGCCAGGTCGGCCATCAGGTCCATGAGGGGGCCACCGTGGGCGTGGTCCAGGCTGGCGGTGGGTTCGTCCGCCAGCACCAGCAGGGGGTCCGGGGCCAGGGCGCGGGCGATGGCGACCCGCTGCTGCTGGCCCCCGCTGAGCTGGCCGGGGCGGTGGTGCCGCCGGTCCGCCAGTCCCACCCGGTCGAGGGCGGCCTCGGCCCGCCTCCGGGCCTCCGGCTCGGCCAGCCCCTGGAGCTGCAGGGGCAGCATCGTGTTCTCCAGGGCCGACAGCACCGGCACCAGGTTGAAGGCCTGGAAGACGAAGCCCAGGCGGCGCAGGCGCAGGTCGCAACGGGCCCGCTCCGGGAGGCGGGACACGGGTTCGCCGTGCAGCCGCACCTCTCCCTCGTCCGGCGGATCCAGCAGGCCGGCCACCTGCAGCAGGGTGGTCTTGCCCGAGCCGGAGGGTCCGGCGATCACCGCGAGGCAGCCCTTCGGGACCTCGATCGACACGCCGAACACGCCGGCGCGTTCGCCGCCGAGTTCGTAGGCGCGGGTGATGTCGCGGAGCTCCAGCATCCGCCCAGTCTAGCCCGTTCTCAGAACTGCATCGCGTAGGCCAGCTTCGCGAAGAGGCCCCGCTCCACCATGCGCTCGGTGGGGATCACCGCCAGGGGATCGCGGTGCCGCTGGCCGGACCAGCCCAGGTAGGCGTTGGTGAAGGCGTTGGGCTGCCAGCCCAGGAAGGCCTTGAGATACTTGTCCACGCCCTCGAACTCGGAACCGTCGTAGCGCACCACGAAGGCCTGGGCCTTCACGTAGAAGAACCGCGGCAGCTGCCAGCTCCCGGAGGCGGTTAGTTCCCGGGCGCGGATGAGGTGGAGGTCGTCGGCCTCCCGGTCCAGGGTCGTCTGGAGGGCGGAGAAGTTGTAGGAGACCGAGCGGATGGTGCCGTGGAGGAAGAGCTGGGCGGACCGCAGCCGGGCGGGGTCGCCCGAGCCGAGGTCGAGGGTGCGGGCCTGGGTGGCGTTCCATCCGAACTGGACCGCCGAGTACTGGCGCCAGTTGCCGCCCACGGTCAGGGACCGGGCGGCCACGGAGTGGAGGCGATCCTCGGCCCAGACGCGTCCCGCGGCGTCCCAGTTGAAGAAGAAGCTCAGGCGACCCGCGGTCTCCAGCCAGGTGTCCAGGCCCACCGCCCGCTCGAGGGGATCGCCGTTCCACCAGGTGAGCCGCCGCCAACGGAGGGTGGCGTTGGCGGAGGAGAGCCGCCCGTCGTTCCAGTTGTCCCGCCAGGTGAGGCCTGCGTTCTGGCGCCGGTAGCCCTGCAGGTCGGTGAAGCCCGAGAGCAGCGTGAGGTCGGGGCTGGTCGTCTGGGAGATGCCGAAGGCCTGCCAGTTGCGGGTGTTCCAGTCCAGCTCGGCGGAGGTCGAGGTCCCGCGCTGGGAGAGCATGGACCCGTCGGCCTGGGGCAGGCGGGAGGTCGCGGCCATCGCGCTGCCGATGAAGTGGAACTCGGATCCGAGGTACTGGTCCAGGTAGACGCCGCCGCTCTGCCCTCCCGTGGCATCCGGGCCGCCCTGGAGGCGCTTCTCCGTGCCGAGGAGGGAGAGGCCCGAGCCCCGGCTGTCCAGCTGGAAGCGCATGGCCGCCGCCGTATCCAGGGTGGACAGCCCGTCCACACCGGCCGCTCCGTTGGCCCCGAGGAGGAGGCCCCCGTCCTGATCCTTGGCGTGCACGATGGTCCAGCTGGCCAGGGAGGCCTGGCCGGAGGCCTTCACGCCGTAGAGGGGGCTCTGGATGGAGCGGCTGAAGAACTGCCGCTGGGCGCCCACGGGACTCAGCAGGTCCATGCCCTCGAGGAAGAAGGGCCGCCGCTCCGGGTAGAACACCTTGAAGCGGCTGTTGATCTGGAGCGGATCCACGTCCGCGTCCGCCGTGGCGAAGTCCGGCCGGTAGGTGCCCTCGAAGGTGAGGGCGGTGGTGGCGTAGCGGAGGTCCATGCCCAGCTGGGTCTTGCTCTTCGTGGGGGCGGACGGGTCGGGGTCCAGGGTCTGGGTGCGGTTGAAGGTGGCGAAGGGGATGAGGAGGAAGGGGGAGCCGGGCTCGGTCACCGGGGCCCCGGAGACCCGGGCCATCTGGCAGATGTCGCACTGCACGTCCTGGCTCATCCGCGGCCAGGAGATGCCGTAGCGGCGCTCCCTCGGGATGATCCTCAGGACGCGCAGGGCCCAGTCGCCGGGCATGCGGCGCAGGCTGCTATAGGGGATGCGCAGCTTCACGACGTACCCGTTCGGCGTGAGCACCCCCGTGGAGTCCCACAGGCAGTCGTAGGACGCGTTCTCGCCCGTGCTGTCCGTGTCGATCTCGTCGATCTGGCCGCCCAGGGGCGTCACGAAGAAGCGGATGATGCTCTGGCCCTTCCCCGAGGGATCGAGGTCCACGCCCAGGAGGTCGAAGTCGCCGTTGTTGGTGTCCCGCATGTGGAGGGCGGCGTGGATCTTCGAGGGCTCGGGATCGATGGCCTCCACGGCCACGTAGAGGGCGTCGGGCCCCCAGCCCACATGCACGGTGGTGGGCCAGCGGTTCTCCCCCTTGTCGTCCGGCATGATCATGCTGAAGTCGGTGATGCGGAGCGCGTCCTTCCAGGTCGAGAGGTCCGCGTCCCGGGTCATGGAGGGCGCCTGCGCCAGCCGGGGGATGGCGACGTGGGGCGGATGGGGCGATAGGGCCGCCAGGACGGGCAGGCAGAGACAGGCGCTGATCAGAGCCGGAAGGCGCATGAAAGATCCCCGGGGAGCGGTTCGAGGAGGCCTACGAGGACCTTCGCAGGTCCGTTTAGCCTGAATCTCAGATCCGCTGACGGCCCCGGAACGCCTGCTCGTAGGCCGCGGTGCTCGCCTCCAGGCCGCCGTCTTCCACTTCGCCGATGAGGTCGTAGGCGTGGGCCTCAACCCCGAGCCGGGTCACACCTGGGGCTGCGGGGCAGCCACAGGTGTGGGGCACCCGGCCGGGCGTTGACGCCAGGAAGGCCCCGACTAGGACCGCCCTCGCTCCCGGAAGGCCTGCTCGTAGGCCGCGGTGCTCGCCTCCAGGCCGCCGTCCTCCACTTCGCCGATGAGGTCGTAGGCGTGGGCCTTCACGATCCGAACCCGCTGGATGGTGTTCGCCTGCGGGCTGCCATCCACGAGGAGGACGTTGCCGTCGATCTCAGGGGCCTGGCCCTGGTGGCGGCCCTTCACGATGAGGTCCGTCTCCTCGTGGGCCCCTTCCACCAGCACGTCGATGACCTGGCCCACCTTCTCCTGGTTCTTCTCCCGGGCGATCTTCTGCTGCAGCTCGAGGATGCGCCGTTTGCGGGCCTCCTTGGTGCGCCTGGGGACCGGATCACCCAGGGCGTGGGCGGAGGTGCCCTCCTCGGGGCTGTAGGTGAAGACGCCCACGTGATCGAAACGGGCCTCCTGCACGAAGGCCTTCAGCTCCTCGAAGGCGGCCTCGTCCTCGCCGGGGAAGCCCACGATGAAATTGGAGCGGATCGCGATGCCTGGCACGAGGCGGCGCACCTTCTCCAGCAGCTTCCGGAAGGAGGCGCGGCTCCCGCCCCGGGCCATGGCCTTGAGGATGGCGGCGTCCGCGTGCTGCAGGGGCATGTCGAGGTACTTCGCGCAGTTCGGCGTCTCGGCCATGGCGTGCAGCAGACCGTCGGTCAGCCGGTTCGGATAGGCGTAGTGGATGCGGAACCAGCGGAGGCCGTCCACTTCGCCCAGGGCGCGCACCAGTTTCTCCAGGGCGTCCGGATCGCCGAAGTCGCGGCCGTAGTCCGTGGTGTCCTGGCCCACGAGGCTGATCTCCAGCACGCCCTGGGCCACGAGGTTGCGGGCCTCGGCCACCACGCTCTCGACGCTGCGGCTGCGCTGGCCGCCCCGCAGCCGGGGGATCACGCAGAAGGCGCAGCTGTGGTCGCAGCCCTCGCTGATCTTGAGGTAGGCGCTGGCCCTGGGGGTGGTGAGCATCCGGGGGCTGGCCTCGGTGTAGAGGTAGTCCGGGTTCGGATCCAGCTCGAAGGCCGCCCCTGCGCCGATGACCTCGGCGATCTGCTCGATGTCCCGGGTGCCCAGGCAGGCATCGATCTCGGGCATCTCCGCCATCAGCTCGTCCCGGTACCGCTCCACCAGGCAGCCGGCCACGATGAGCTTCTCGCAGGCGCCCTCCTGTTTCATGGCGGCGGCCTGGAGGATGGCCTCCACGCTCTCCTGCTTGGCGGCGTCGATGAAGCCGCAGGTGTTCACCACCAGCACCTGGGCCTCCTCCAGCACGGGGGTGATCTGGTAGCCCTTCAGGCGCAGGTGGCCCAGCATGACCTCGGAATCCACGAGGTTCTTGGGGCAGCCCAGGGACATGAATCCGACTTTGGTCAACGTGGCTCCGGACCCCGACGGGGGTGAACCTCATAGAATACCGCCGCCCGCCGATGAAGTCAGCAGCGCTGTGCTAGACTCATCCTCCCTTTCCGGACCCCCCATGAAGCTCACCCTCCTGGTCGATGGCGCCCTCCATCCGGTGAACCTGACGGAGGAGGGGCTCACCATCGGCCGGGGTGACCAGGCCACCATCCGCATCCAGACGAATGCCGTGAGCCGGGTCCACGCCCGGATCTTCCTGAAGGACGGCATCCCCTATGTCCAGGACCTGAAGTCCCTGAATGGCACCAGCCTCAACGGGATTCCCCTCACGGAGCCGGCCCCCTTCCGCATGGGAGACTCTGTGCTGCTGGGGGAGGCCCTGGTGAAATGGATGCCCGAGGGCGGTTCTGCCCAGGAATCCACCGTGGCCGGCTTGAACCAGGCCCTGGCCGCCAAGGCCTCGGCGTCCCGCATCTCCCTGGAGGACCGGGCCTTCGACGCCTCGGGGTCGATCCTGGTGCCCCATGCCAGCCTGAACGAGATGCTGGCCCAGGCCAGCGGCCAGCACCCGGCCGCAGATGCCGCCACCCTGTTCCAGCGCCTGGCGGGCATGGCGGGCACCCTGCTCCGGGCCGCGGGTCTGAGCGAACTGCTGGAATCCGTGATGGGGCTTGTCACGGCGCAGATCCCCTGCCAGCGGGGCTTCATCCTGCTGAAGGACGCCACTGGAGAACTGGTGCCCGAGCTGGTCTGGGAGGAGCAGCCCGGGCTCCACGCCAACCCCATCAGCCGCACCATCGCCCGCACGGCCATGACCGACCGGGTGGCCATCCTCACCACGGACGCCCGCATGGATCCCCGGTTCAGCGCCGGCGAGAGCATCAAGATCCACGGGATCACCTCGGCCCTCTGCGCGCCCCTCATCGTGGAGGAGCAGGCCCTTGGCGTGATCTACCTGGAGACGAGCCTCAACAAGGGCGGCTTCAAGCGGGAGGACGAGCACCTGCTGAGCGCCATGGCCAACTTCGCCGCCGTGGGCATCCAGCGCGAGCGGGAGGCCAAGTTCCGGCAGCGGCTGGAGCGCTACCACAGCCCGGCGGTGGTGGACCAGATCCTGAAGAACAGCCAGAGCAAGGAGGCGCCGGCCCTGCAGGCCCGGCGCTGCGAGATCAGCGTCCTCTTCGCCGACATCTCCGGCTTCACCCGCATCAGCGAGGGCATGGAGCCGCTCAAGCTGGCCGGCATCCTGAACCGCACCTTCGAGGCCCTGACCGACCAGATCTTCAACCGGGGCGGCACCCTCGACAAGTACATCGGCGACGCCATCATGGCCTTTTTCGGCGCTCCGAATCCCGATCCCGACCACGCCCGGCATGCGGTGGAGGCGGCGGTGGCCATGCAGGAGGTGCTCCGGATCCTCAACGCCGAGCGGCCCGAGGGCTACCCCGAGCTGCGGATGCGCATCGGCATCAACAGCGGCGAGGCCTTCGCGGGCGACATCGGCTGCGAGAAACGCATGGACTACACCGTGATGGGCAGCACCGTGAACCTGGCCTCGCGGCTGGAGAGCGGGGTGGCCAAGCCCGGCCAGATCGTGGTGGGCCCCCGCACGGCCGAACTCCTCGACCCGTCCCGGCTCCGCCAGATGGAGTCTTTCGCCCTCAAGAACATCGAACAGGAGGTCCAGCCCTTCGAGGTGATGTGGGCCCCCGACGCGCCCACGGCGGTGTACGGACGCAAATGAATGCGAAAGGCCCCGGCCGGGGGCCGGGGCCTTCATTGGTTCTCTCGTTCTGAGGGGTCAGCGCGGGGTGTTCTGTCCGGCGGGCCAAGTCCCGAAGGCCAGGATGCAGAGGACGATGATCATGCCGATGCCGGGTACCAGGCAGAGCAGGGCCATGGCGCCGTTGTAACCGGCCTTGGCGAAGATCCGCCAGAAGCAGAAGATCGGGAAGATGATCATCGCCAGGATGACCACGAGCCAGACCATGCATCCGGCGGCGGCAAGGCCCGCCAGGGCGGCATCGTTGGAATGGGGCTGGAGCGCCCCGAACAGGGGAAGGAGGGCCGGAATCGGCATGAATCACCTCAGGGTATGGGTTTCGGTGATTTTATGCGATCAAGGGCCCGATGCCACTATTCTTTGATGAAATCCTTCCAGAGCATCGACGGCTGGATGCCGGAATTCCGCTGGTACTTGCCGGTCTCGTAGCTGTCGTATTCGCCGCTCACGGTGTGGTAGAAGATCTGGCAGATGGCCACGCCGGGATAGATGCGCACCGGCTGGATGCAGCTGATCTCCAGGGTCCAGTAGCCGCAGAAGCCGATATCCCCGAACCCGGCGGTCACGTGGACAAAGAGGCCCAGCCGCCCCACGCTGCTGCGGCCCTCCAGCATGGGCACCATGCCGTGGGTCTCGGTGTACTCCTGGGTGCGGCCCAGGTAGAGGCGGCCGGGCTCCAGGAGGAGGCCCTCCGCGGGGATCTTCAGGAACTCGATGCCGTTGGGCTTGGCCATGTCCAGCTCGCGGTCCGTGTAGACCGCCAGATCCTCCCCCAGCCGCAGGTTGTAGCTGTTGGGGTTCAGCTGGGCGTCGTTCCAGGGGTCGATGCGGATCCGGCCCTGGGTCCGGGCCTCGAGGATCTGCCGGCCGGTGAGGATCATGCCGCCTCCCAACGGGCGGCGCCCGCTCGCGCGGGCGCCGGTTCCGGGATGCCTCCCGCCATCAGCGGTCGACCTTGATGACCAGGGACTTGGAGATGATGTCCTGCAGGCCCTTGCGCTCGCCACCCAGGATGATCAGGTAGGGCAGGCCGAAGAGCACGCCATTCACCAGGTAGCCCAGCATGCGCAGCACGGCGGTGGTGACGTCGATGCGGCCGGTGGGGTTGTCCTCGGGGACCACCCGCAGCTTCATCATCTTCTTCCCGGGGCTGGCGCCGAACTTGATCCAGCAGTAGGGGATGAAGAACCAGGCGTACCCGATCGCCACGACCATGTGGAGCAGGCCGATCAGGGCGGAGACGAGACAGGCGCCAGGACCGAGGATGTAGCCCAGGATCATCTGGAAGACGAAAATGACCACCCAGAGGGCTACGAGAGGGGCGGCGTCGATGAGGACGGCCAGGAGGCGGGTCAGGAAGTCCCCCCGCTCGCCCGTGGGCTGGGCATCGTCGGGGACGTTGGGCAGGTAGGGGAGGACGAAGCCGGGCAGGGGACCGTCGTAGGCGGAGGCACCGGGATGGGTGAATTCCCCGAAGGGCTTGGGCGGCGGGGGCGGGGCCACCGGCGGGATGGGGGGCGGCACGGGGGGTGTCGCGGGCTGGTTCGGCACGGGGCCGGTGGCGGGCGTCTGGAGCTCGATCTGCGGCTCCGGGGCCCCGCCCCCTCCGTGGATGGCGGCCAGGTCGGCGGCGGACATGCGGACGGTGCCCAGCGGGGGGGCCACCGGGGCCTCCTCCCGGCTGATGGCCACGGTGGGGCTGGCCTCAGGCCGGGGGTCCTGGAAGGTGAGCTGGACCTGGCCGAGGGTGATGCGGTCCCCGTCCCGCAGCGGCGAGGACTGCACGCGGTTCCCGTTCACGAGCACGCCGTTGCTGCTCTGGAGATCCTGGATCTCGTAGCCTCCCGCGACCTTCCGGACCACGCAGTGATGCCGGCTGATGCTGGGATCCGGCAGGCGCAGGGTGTTGTCCAGCTCCCGCCCCATGTGGACTTCGTTGTCCACGATCTCGAACTCTCGGATGCCTGCGCTCTCGTGCACCAGCAGCTTGGCCATGGAAACCTCAAGGGAATGGGATGGCCGGAAGTGTAGCGCATCCAGCCAGGGCTGTGGCAAGGAGAGGCACCCGTCCTCGTAGCCGGTTCTTTCTTGACGGGGTGCTGTGGACCCGCCAACCTGCGAGTATTCCCGGTCGAGGTGGAGGGGGCATGGTGCTCTTCAATGCAGCCACAAAGGAGCTGACGGCCAAGATCGTCTACTACGGCCCGGGGCTCTGTGGCAAGACCACCAATCTGCAGCATATCTACGACACCCTGCCCCAGGACGGGCGGGGCAAGATGCTTTCCCTGGCCACCCAGACCGACCGCACCCTCTTCTTCGACTTCCTCCCCATCGAACTGGGCACCATCCGGGGCATGAAGACCCGCATCCAGCTCTACACGGTGCCGGGCCAGGTGTTCTACGACGCCACCCGCAAGCTGGTGCTCCGGGGCGCCGACGCGGTGGTGTTCGTGGCGGATTCCCAGGCGCCGGCCCTGGAAAGCAACAAGGAGAGCTTCCAGAACCTCATCGCCAACCTCAAGGAACAGGGGACGGACCTCTCGAAGATCCCCCACGTGATCCAGTGGAACAAGCGGGACACCCCCAATGCCCTGCCCGTGCCCACCCTCAACCACGAGATCAACCTCTTCGCCGCCCCCACCTTTGAGGCCTGCGCCATGCGCGGCGAGGGCGTGAAGGAGACCCTCACCGGCGTGGCCCGGCTGGTCCTGAAGCACCTGGCGGAGAAATACGGCGGCGGCGTGGTGGAGGAGCCCGCCTTCATGGCCGGGATCCCAGCGCCCGGGCCCGCGACCCACAGCGAGCCCCTGGAGGTGGAGGAGCTGTCCGCCGGCGAGCTGCTGGAGGAGATCGAGGAGATCCCCGCGGACGCCGCGGCCCAGGCCGCCCACGCTCCCCAGCCCGCCCACCTGCCCCATAGCAGCGTCGTCGAGGTGCCGGTGGTCCTGGATCGCAGCCTCTTCAACGGCGAGAACCCCGTCGAGATCAAGCTGAAGCTGTATATCAAGTAGGACGAAAAACGCCGCGCGTTTTTCGTCATCGCGCGGACGCAATCCGCGCGCTTGGGGCACACTGGAGCTTTGGATTCGAGGCTCGTCCATGTCCCAGAAGGTGGTCACCCGCTTCGCCCCGTCGCCCACGGGCATGCTCCACATCGGGGGCGTCCGCACGGCGCTGTTCTGCTGGCTGTTCGCGCGGCAGCACCGGGGCACCTTCATCCTGCGCATCGAGGACACGGACCTCTCCCGCAGCACCGACGACAATATCCGCATCATCGAGGACGGCATGGCCTGGTGCGGCCTGGACTGGGACGAGGGCCCCATCCCCGGCGATCCCCAGGCCTGGCGGGGGCCGAACGGCCCCTACCGCCAGATGCAGCGCATGGAGAGCCACTACCGGCCGGCCCTGGAGAAGCTGCTGGCCGAGGGCCGGGCCTACCGCTGCCGCTGCTCGAAGGAGACCCTGGACGCCGCCCGTGCCGAAGCGGAGCGGGCGGGGCGCATCTTCCAGTACCCCGGCACCTGTCGCGAGGCGGGCCATGACGCCAGTCAGCCTTTCGCCGTGCGGCTGAAGATGCCCCAGGGCGGCGAGTCCTGGCTGGAGGACGGCTGCATCGTCTTGCGGGACCTCATCAAGGGCGACCTGCGCTTCCCGGCCACCAGCCTGGACGACTGGATCCTGGCCCGCACGGACGGCACCCCCACCTACAATTTCTGCGTGGTGGTGGACGACACCTCCATGGGCGTCACCCACGTCATCCGCGGAGATGACCACGTGGCGAACACGCCCAAGCAGATCGCCCTGTACCATGCCTTCGGATTCGATCTGCCGGCCTTCGCCCACGTGCCCATGATCCTGGGGAAGGATGGGGCCAAGCTCAGCAAACGCCACGGCGCGACCAGCATCACTGAGTACCAGGCCATGGGCCTGCTGCCCTCTGCCGTCCGGCTGGCCCTGGCGCGACTCTCCTGGACACCCAAGGTCGACGGAAAGGCCGTGGAATCCGCCGAGGAGGAACTGCTCACGGACGAGCAGATGATCCAGCTCTTCGACCTCGCCGACTGCCAGAAGAGCCCCGCCCGCTTCGACATGGACAAGCTCCAGTGGATCAACCAGAAGCTCATCCAGCGGGCCTCCTGGCAGGAGCTGGAGCCCCACCTGCGTCCGTTTCTTCCGGAGGCCTGGTCCGGGAAGCCCGATGGCTGGAAGGCGCTGGCGATCCACAGCACCCAGAAGGGCAAGTCTCTCACCGAGATGGCGGAGGCCCTGCGCTTCACCTTCGGGCGCCCCGCCGAGTTCGACGCCAAGGCAGTGGAGAAGTTCCTCACGGACGCCGTGAAGCCCGCCCTGCGCGACCTCTGCGCCCTGACCGACTACAGCCACGAGGCCTTGGAGGCCGGATTCAACGCCATCCTCGAGCGGCACGGCCTCAAGACCAAGGATCTCGCCCAGGCCCTCCGCGTGGCCCTCTGCGGAAAGCCTGTCAGCCCCGGCATCTTCGATACCCTGATGCTCGTCGGCCGAGAGGAAGTGGCGGCCCGCCTGGAGAAGTGGCTCTGATGGACCTCACGGAATTCACCCAGATCACCCTTGCCGTGCTGGAGGACCATGGCGTGGCGGCGTACGCCCCCACGATCATCTCGGACGAGGCAGTCCAGGTGATCCAGGGGATCCCCCCGGACATCGACCCGCGAGAGGCCCTCCAGGAGACGGTGCTGCGTCTGGGGCTGGAGCAGTCCGAGTTCTACTTCGGGGTGAAGTCGGGTCCGGGCGAGGTCACCACCGGTTTCCACACCCCGGTGGGCACCCGCTTCCAGTGCATCTCCCAGCTGCACCAGGGGTTCATGGTGTCGGATCTCGCGGCCTGTCCCTGGTGGACCCTTGATGGGGGCCGAGAGCAGTAGCCGGAGGGTTCTGGGCCCCTCGATTCCGCCATCCGGGTGGGCAGCGAGAACCGATTTCCGGAGGGGGTGGCCGGGCGGGTATCTTGGAGGTTTGCCATCCGCCCCTTCCCGGTGAGTCCCCATGCCTGCTGACCTGCCCACCCCCGAGTCCAAGAGCCTCCACTTCATCGAGGAGATCGTCGAGGCGGATCTCGCGTCCGGGAAGCACGGCGGGCGGGTGCTCACGCGCTTCCCCCCGGAGCCGAACGGCTACCTGCATATCGGCCATGCGAAGAGCATCTGCCTGAACTTCGGCCTGGCGGCGACCTACGGCGGGGCCACGAACCTGCGCTTCGACGACACCAACCCGGTGAAGGAGGACGTGGAGTACGTGGATTCCATCCGCGAGGACGTGCGATGGCTGGGCTTCGACTGGAAGGGCGAGCACTACGCCTCGGACTACTTCCAGTTCCTCTACGACTACGCGGAGTATCTGGTCGAGCAGGGCAAGGCCTACGTCTGCGATCTCTCCGAAGCGGAGATCCGCGAGTACCGGGGCAACTTCCACACCCCCGGCAAGGCGAGCCCCTTCCGGGACCGCACCCCGGCGGAGAACCTGGATCTCTTCCGGCGCATGCGGGCCGGGGAGTTCCCGGATGGATCGCGGGTGCTGCGGGCGAAGATCGACATGCAGAGCGGCAACATGAACCTTCGGGACCCCCTCATGTACCGCATCCGCAGGGCCCACCACCACCGGACCGGCGACGCCTGGCTGATCTACCCGATGTACGACTACGCCCATGGGGTGTCCGACGCCCTCGAGACCATCACCCACTCCATCTGCACTCTGGAATTCGAGGACCACCGTCCGCTCTACGACTGGTTCCTGGAGCAGGACGTGGAGGGCCGGTTCTTCCAGCGCCCCCTGCCGCGGCAGATCGAGTTCGCCCGTCTCAACTTGACCTACACCGTGATGAGCAAGCGCCGCCTCCTGCTGCTGGTGCAGGAAGGCCACGTCAAGGCCTGGGACGATCCGCGCATGCCGACCATCTGCGGCCTGCGGCGGCGGGGCTACACGCCGGAGAGCCTGCGCGCCTTCGCGGAGCGGGTGGGCGTGGCCAAGCGGGACACGGTCATCGACGTGGGCCTGCTGGAGTTCGCCATCCGCGAGGATCTGGAGAAGAAGGCGCCGCGGGCCATGGCCGTCCTGCGTCCCCTCCGGGTGGTCATCGAGAACATGACCGAAGGCGAGGTCCACTGGCTGAGCCTGCCCAACCACCCGGAGGATGCCTCCCTCGGCAGCCGGAAGGTGCCTTTCGGGCGGGACATCCTCATCGAGCGGGACGACTTCCGGGAGGAGGCCCCCAAGAAGTGGTTCCGCCTGGCGCCGGGGGCCGAGGTCCGGCTCAAGGGGGCCTGCCTGGTCCGCTGCACGGACGTGATCCGCGACGCGGCCGGGGAGGTCGTGGAGCTGCGCTGCACCTGGGATCCCGCCTCCCTGGGCGGGGATGCCCCGGATGGCCGGAAGGTGAAGGGAACCCTCCACTGGGTCTCGGCCGCCCATGCCGTGCCGGCCGAGGTCCGGCTCTACGACCGCCTGTTCACGGCCGAGAACCCCATGGATGTGGCCGAAGGTGGCGACTGGCGGGACACCCTGAACCCCGACTCCCTGGAGGTTCTCGCCGGGGCCCGGGTGGAGCCCGGTCTGGCGGACGCCGCCCCCGGGACCCGGATCCAGTTCGAGCGCCTGGGCTACTTCTGCGCCGACGCCGATGGCCGGCCCGGGGCCCCCGTGTTCAACCGGACAGTGGGGTTGAAGGATTCCTGGGCGAAGATCGAGGCCAAGCAGTAGGCCTTCGCTTCTCTGGATTCCGGCTGTGACCCAGGTCGCAAGGTCCCGGGCCCCGTTCTTTCCGTAAGTGCCGGGAGGGCGGGGGGTCTGGTAGGCTCGATGGGTTGGGCGTCCTAGCGGGAGGCCCTGCCGGGAAGCCGCCCATGGACACGCTCGCGAGCCTGCTTCACACCTCACCCGCCATCGCCTGGATGGTGGTGAAGATCGTCATCGTCTTCGGGGGTGTACTCACCCTGGCGGCGGTGTTCACCTGGGTGGAGCGACGGGGATCGGCCATGATCCAGGACCGCATCGGACCCAACCGGGCCGCCCTCTTCGGAAAGATCAGGATCATCGGCCTCCAGCAGCTCCTGGCGGACGGCATCAAGTTCTTCTTCAAGGAGGACCTGGAGCCCGCAGACGCCAACAAGGGGCTCTTCTGGCTGGCTCCCTTCCTGGCCTTCGTGCCCGCCATGCTGGGCTTCGCCGTCATCCCCTTCGGCCGGGACTTCGTCAGCGGGGGCACCACCTACCACCTGTCCGTGCTGGACCCCGGCAACGGCATGGGGATGCTCTACCCCCTGGCCATCGGAGGCCTGGCCGTCTACGGCGTCCTGGTGGCGGCCTGGTCCAGCAACAACAAGTGGTCGATCCTCGGCGGCATGCGTGCCTCGGCGGCCATGGTGAGCTACGAGATCGGCATGAGCCTCGCGGTGGTGGCCCTCTTCATGACCACCGGCGGCTACGATCCGCGGGAGATCATCGCGGCCCAGGGCCATCTCCCCTGGCACTGGAACGTCGTCCCGCACTTCTTCGGCTTCATCGTCTTCTTCACCTGCATGTTCGCGGAGACGAACCGGCTCCCCTTCGACTTCGCCGAGGGCGAGAGCGAGATCGTGGCCGGGTTCAACACCGAGTACGGAAGCATGAAGTTCAGCCTCCTGGCCCTGGCGGAGTACGGGCACATGATGACGGCCTCGGCCCTCGTCGCGACCCTCTACTTCGGCGGTTGGCAGGTCCCCTTCGTGCAGAACCCCACGGTGGCGCTATCGATCACCAGCTTCGTGCTGAAGCTGGTCTTCTTCGCCTGGGTCTTCGTGTGGGTCCGCTGGACCCTGCCGCGGTTCCGCTACGACCAGCTGATGCATCTGGGCTGGAAGGTCATGCTTCCGCTCTCCATGGGCAACCTGGTCTTCCACGCCTGGCGCATGAGCCAGGGACACTGAGGAGAGGGACATGGGTGTCGTCGTCAAGAAGGTCGAGCTGAGCTGGCTGGACCGCACCTACGTCTGGCCCGTCATGAAGGGCATGGGCATCACCTTCAACCATTTCATCAAGCAGCTGTTCACGCGGACGTCCAAGCGGTACACCATCCAGTACCCGGAGATGAAGAAGCAGATGCCGGCCGGCTACCGCGGCCTTCACGAGCTCAAGCGCTTCGAGGACGGCGCCATCAAGTGCGTGGCCTGCTTCATGTGCGCGGAGGCCTGCCCGGCCCGGTGCATCAGCATCGAAGCGGAAGAGTTCAGCGACCTGAACATCACCCAGGGCTTCGAGGAGAAGCGCCCCCAGGTCTTCAAGATCGACATGCTCCGGTGCATCTACTGCGGCATGTGCGAAGAGGCCTGCCCCAAGGACGCCATCTGGCTCCGCAACGACTACGAAGTGGCCGCCTACGACCGCCTGTCCATGCAGTACGGCAAGTGGGACCTGATGAACACCTATGCCGAGGCCGACGGTAAGGATCGGATCGCCGCGGATCCGACCCCCTCCGTGGCGCGCCGCGCCATCGCGATGTAAGGAGGCGCCATGTTCCTGGCCTTTGCCCTCATCACGCTCCTGGGCGCCCTGGGGATGCTGCTGCAGAAGAACATCATCGTGGCCGGCCTCTTCATGGTCGCCGCCTTCTTCGGCATCGCGGGGCTGTTCGTGCTGCTGGCCAATCCCGTGGCGGCGGCCCTGCAGATCATCGTCTACAGCGGCGCGATCATGGTGCTGGTGCTCTTCGTCATCATGATGCTCAGCAGCCACGAGGAGGAGGCGCCCGAGGCCTCCCGCCCCGTCCAGCGCTGGCTGTCCGTGGCGCTCGTCGTGGCGCTGGCGGTGGGCGCCGTGAAGCTGGTGCTGGCCTCCAGGGCTGTGCAGGAATTGGCGGTCCGGGGCTCGGCCATGCCCCGGGCGGTGACCCTGCAGGGCGTGGGGGCCGTGCTCTTCGCCGACCACATCCTCGGTTTCGAGGTGGCGGGACTCATGCTGCTGGCCGCCATGGTGGGCGCCGTTGCCCTGACGAAACGGAATCTGTGAGGGGCATGCGATGACCGGAATGGACGCGATCCTCCACGGCGGCCTCCAGGGGTACCTGGTGGTGGCCCTCCTCCTCTTCGCCATCGGGCTGGCGGCGGTGCTCCTGCGCCGCACGCTGCTGATGCAGTTCATGGGCGTCGAGCTGATGCTCAATGCCGCGAACGTGGCCCTGCTCGCCTTCGCCCGCTACCGGGGTGGGGATCTGCAGGCCACGGTCTTCTACCTCTTTATCATCGCCGTGGCCGCCTGCGAGGCCGCGGTGGGACTGGCCCTGATCATCGGCCTCTACCGGCACCGGGACACCACCGACTCGGACCGGACCGCCAGCCTTAAGCAGTGAGGAAGCGATGAACAAGTACTACTGGCTCATTCCGATCCTCCCCCTGCTGGGCTCGGTCTTCAACGGCATCCTGGGCAGACGCGCCGGCAAGGGCGCCGTCACCTTCGTCGGCCTTGGGACGGTGCTCGGCTCCCTCGTCCTGGCGTTCTCCGCCTTCTTCGCCATGAAGGCCCTGCCGGACCACCGGCTCGTGCTGAACTTCGGCGAGTGGATGGGCGTGGGCAGCATGAGCGTGCCCTTCGGCTTCGTGATCGACACCCTGAGCGGCACCATGATGCTGGTGGTGGCGGGCATCGGCTTCCTGATCCACGTCTACTCCGTCGGGTACATGCACGACGACGAAGGCTACGGCCGGTTCTTCAGCTACATGAACCTCTTCGTGTTCTTCATGCTGACCCTGGTGCTGGGCTCCAGCCTGCCGCTCATGTTCGTGGGCTGGGAGGGCGTGGGCCTCTGCTCCTACCTGCTCATCGGCTACTACTTCGAGACGGATTTCGCCCCCGACGCCGGCCTCAAGGCCTTCCTCATGAACCGCGTGGGCGACCTCGGTGTGGCCATCGGCATGATGGTCCTCTTCGCGGCCTTCGGCACCCTGACCGTGGGGGACATCCTCCTCCGGGCCGGGCACCTGGCCCCCGAGGCGGGTTTCGGCATCCTCACCTTCGCCACCCTCATGCTCTTCGTGGGCGCCACGGGCAAGAGCGCCCAGCTGCCCCTCTACCTCTGGCTGCCGGACGCCATGGCGGGTCCCACGCCCGTCAGCGCCCTCATCCATGCGGCCACCATGGTGACCAGCGGCATCTACATGATCTGCCGCCTGGCGCCGGTCTTCACCCTGGCCCCCATCACCATGGACGTGGTGGCCTGGGTGGGCGCGGCCACGGCCCTCTTCGCCGCGACCATCGGCCTCGTGCAGCGCGACATCAAGAAGGTGCTGGCCTATTCCACCGTCTCCCAGCTGGGCTACATGTTCCTGGGCCTGGGCGCCTCCGGTTTCGCGGCGGGCTTCTTCCATGTCTTCACCCACGCCTGGTTCAAGGCCCTCCTCTTCCTCGGGGCCGGCAGCGTGATCCACGCCATGCACCACGAGCAGGACCTCTTCAAGATGGGCGGCCTCAAGGCGAAGATGCCCCTCACCTTCTGGACCATGCTGGCGGCCACCCTCGCCATCATCGGCTTCCCGGGCACCTCGGGCTTCGCCAGCAAGGACGAGATCCTCTACCTGGCCTACCTGAAGAGTCCGGCCCTCTGGGTGATCGGCGTCGTGGCGGCCTGCTGCACGGCCTTCTACATGCTCCGGCTCTTCACCCTGGCCTTCCTGGGCGAGCCGAGGGACCACCACGCCCACGACCATGCCCACGAGAGCCCCGCCTCCATGACCCTGCCCCTGGTGGTGCTGGCGGTGGGCTCTGTCCTGGCGGTCTGGCTGGGCTGGCCCAAGGCCTTCGGCGGCGAGTTCCGCATCGAGGAGTGGCTCTCCTCGGCCGTCACCTACGGCCAGCTCCACGCGGCCCATGGCGAGCATGGCAGCGCCCAGCTGCCCCTGATCCTGGCGTCCGTCTCCACGATCCTGGGCCTGGGCTTCGCCTTCTTCGGCTACCTCACCTACCGGAACGGCCTGGCCGTGGCCGAGGCGCGGGCGGCGAAGTTCCCGGTCGTCCACAAGGTTCTGCTGAACAAGTACTACGTGGACGAGGGCGTGGAGTTGGTGATCCTCGGCCCCATCCGCTGGTTCGGCAACCTGCTGTGGAAGCTCTTCGACGTGATCATCATCGACGGCGTGGGCGTGAACCTGCCCGGGGCCCTGGCCAGGGTCTTCGGGGACTTCACGGCCCTTTTCCAGACCGGCCGGGTGCGCAACTACGCGCTCAGCATGGCCCTGGGTGCCGCGGTCCTCCTTTACGTCTTCCTGAAGTAGGTGGGGCGATGACCTGGCTGAACTCCCATCCCCTCTCCTTCCTGGTCTTCGCGCCGGCCCTCCTGGGCTTCCTGCTGATGGCCCTGCCGCATTCCGTCGCCAAGCTCGCGCGGCTGCTGGGCCTGCTGTCGGCCCTGGCCGTCTTCGTGCTCAGTCTGGCCTGGCTGCTGGGCCGCACCCCCGAGGCGGGGGCCTTCCTCGTCGAGCACGCACCCTGGTTCACCCTGGTGGGCCTTCCCGTGGATTATTCCCTCGCCGTCGATGGCCTGAACCTCTGGCTGGTCCTCCTCACGACCTTCCTGGTGCCCCTCACCATGCTGGGCACCTGGAACAGCCTGAAGGACCGCATGGGGACCTTTGCGGCCCTGTTCCTCCTGCTGGAGACCGGCATGCTGGGCGCCCTTGTGGCCCAGGACCTGTTCCTCTTCTACCTCTTCTGGGAGGCCATGCTCATCCCGATGTACTTCATGATCGGGGTCTGGGGCGGAGACGAGCGGCGCTACGCCGCCAACAAGTTCTTCCTGTTCACCCTGAGCGGATCCCTCCTCTGGCTGGTGGCCCTGCTCTTCCTGGCCGGCAAGGCCGGGAGCTTCGCCCCCGCGGTGATGGCCCAGGCGGCCACGGCGCTTCCCTTCGCCGCCCAGTGCTGGCTGTTCATCGCCTTCGCCGTGGCCTTCGCCATCAAGGTGCCGCTCTTCCCGCTCCACACCTGGCTCCCGGATGCCCATGTCCAGGCCCCCACGGCCGGCTCGGTCATCCTGGCGGGCGTCCTGCTGAAGCTGGGCGGATACGGCTTCATCCGGTTCGCCATCCCCATGTTTCCCCAGGCGGCCATGCACTATGCCAGGCCCCTCGCGCTGCTGAGCGTGATTGCCATCATCTACGGCGCCCTGGTGTCCATGGTGCAGCGGGACATCAAGAAGCTGGTGGCCTACTCCTCCGTGAGCCACATGGGCTTCGTGATGCTCGGGCTGGCATCCATGACCGTGATCGGCACCCAGGGCGCCATGCTCCAGATGCTGAACCACGGCATCAGCACCGGCGCGCTCTTCCTCCTGGTGGGCATGCTCTACGACCGGGCCCACACCCGCATGATCGCCGACTTCGGCGGGGTGGCCGTGAAGATGCCCATCTTCACGACCTTCTTCCTGATCGTGACCCTCAGCTCCATCGGCCTCCCCCTCACGAATGGGTTCGTGGGCGAGTTCTGGATCCTGAACGGGACCTTCCTCTCCGGCTTCGGCTGGGGCCGCGCCTATGCCATCGTCGCCACCCTGGGCGTGGTGCTGGGCGCCGTCTACATGCTGTGGATGGTCAAGCGGGTCTTCTGGGGTCCGGAGAACAAGGACGAGGACAGTGGCACCCACCATCTGCACAGCGACCTGAACGCCCGGGAGATCGCCGTCATGCTGCCGATCGTGGTGCTCATCCTCTGGATGGGCATCCACCCCAGGACCTTCGTGGCGGCCAGCGAGGCCCCCGTGACGGCCCTGCTGAAGGATACCGGCGCCCCCGCCATCCGGCCCCTGATCCTGCCGGCCGTCCCGGCCGGGCCTGAGGCCGTGTCGGCCGAAGCCACCCCTGAGGGGCCCGCCCCCGCCTCCCACGAGGTGCATCCATGATCATCACCCCCAGCCAGTGGGCGGCCCTCCTGCCGCTGCTCCTCCCGGCCCTGGGCGCCTGCCTGATCCCCCTGATGGCCCTCGACCGGGATCAGGCCACCGCCAAGTGGATCCGCGGGGCCATGTACCTGACGGCCCTCCTTTCCGTGGCCGCGGGCTTCTGGTATCTCACGGACCTCTGGATGACCGGCGCCCAGCCCAGCTTCGGCCAGCTCCACATGGACCGCCTGGCCCAGTTCTCGGGCATCTTCGTGCTGGTGGCCGCGGCCATGACCATCCTCCAGTCCTGGGACCACTTCCACCAGGAGGGCTGGGTGAAGGGGGAGACCCTCTCCCTGCTGCTCTTCTCCGTGACGGGCATGATGCTCTTCACGGCCACCTCGAACTTCCTGGTCCTGTTCCTGGGCCTTGAGCTGTTCAGCCTGCCCCTCTACGCCCTGGTGGCCACGGTGCGGAACCGGGTCGAGGGTTCCGAGGGCGGCATGAAGTACTTCCTGACGGGGGCTGTGGCCTCCAGCTGCTTCCTCATGGGAGGCGTGCTGCTCTACGGCCTGGGTGGAAGCCTGGACCTGACCGTGGCCGCCACCGCCATCCGGACCCAGGGGCTGGGCTCCGATCCCATGGTCCTCGCCGGGGCCGCCCTGCTGCTGCTGGGCTTCCTCTTCAAGGTGTCGGCCGTTCCCTTCCACCAGTGGACGCCGGACGCCTACGAGGGCTCTCCCCATCCCATCGCCGGGTTCATGTCCGTGGCGACCAAGGGCGTGGCCTTCATCGCCCTCCTCCGGGTCTTCCCGGTCAGCCTCGCGGGGATGGGCGGGGCCGGGGTCCGGATGCAGGCCGCCCTGGCCTTCCTGGCGGTGCTCACCCTGGTGGTCGGAAACCTCACGGCCCTGGTGCAGACCAATGTGAAGCGCATGCTGGCCTACTCCAGCATCAGCCACGCAGGCTACCTCATGCTGGGCTTCGTGGCCGGCACGCCCGCCGCCTACACCGGCGTGCTGTTCTACCTGGTCATCTACCTGGCCATGAACATGGGCGCCTTCGGCCTCCTGACGGCTTTCGGCCTGGTGGGCGAGAAGACCACTTTCGAGGACCTGCGGGGCCTGGGCTGGAAGCGCCCGGCCATGGGCTTCTCCGCCGCCGTGTTCATGCTGAGCCTGGCGGGCATCCCCCCCATGGGCGGGTTCTACGGCAAGTACATGATCTTCAAGGAGCTGGTGGGGACCGGCCACGTGGGCCTGGCCATCCTGGGTGTTCTGGCGAGCCTGGTGAGCGCCTACTACTACCTGCGCTTCCTGGTGGCCCTCTTCCTCCAGGCTCCCAGCGCCGAGGCCGAACGCCTGGCCTCGGACCGGCCGGCGGTGCATGCCCCCCTGGCCGGCGCCACCGTGCTGGTATCGGCCGCCATCGTGCTGGCCGGCGGGTTCGTGCAGGCTTTCCTGGTGGACGGGTTCGCCCACCGGGCCATCCTGGAAGGGCTGGGGCTGATCCGGTAATTTTTTTCAGGTCCGCCTCAACCGGAACCAGGCTCTGGCGATCCATACATCGTTATGCAATGGTGGAAGGCCGGGTTATGCCCGGCCCTTGAGATCCGGAGAGCGGCGTCATGAAGCGGAATGCGTGGATCGGATTCGGCGGCGGTGTCCTGGCGGTGGCCGGGGTGGCGACCTACTTCGCGGCGAAGCCGAAGGACGAGGTGAAGTGGCGCAGCGTCAAGCTTGAGCGCGGCAACGTCACCCAGCGCATCAGCGCCACGGGCACGGTCAACGCCATGGTGCAGGTGGCGGTCGGCACCCAGGTCTCCGGCGTCATCTCGGCCCTCTACGTGGACTACAACAGCCTGGTCCGGAAGGGGCAGCTCATCGCCCAGATCGACTCGACGGTCTGGCAGACCCAGCTCCAGGATGCCCAGGCCAGCGTCCTCCGGGCCCAGGCCGCCTACGATTTCGCCAAGGCCGACTACGATCGCAGCAAGCGCCTGGCCCAGGACAAGCTTCTGGCGGACCAGGATCTCGACACCAAGGAGACCGCCCTGAAAACGGCCAAGGGCAACCTGGATTCCGCCAAGGCGACTGTGGACCGGGCCAGGGCGAACCTCGGGTACTGCAACATCACCGCCCCGGTGGATGGCGTGGTCATTTCCCGCCTGGCGGACGTGGGCCAGACCGTGGCGGCCAGCTTCAGCACGCCCAACCTGTTCCAGATCGCCCAGGACCTGTCGAAGATGAAGGTGCAGATCTCCATCGACGAGTCGGACATCGACCAGGTGAAGGTGGGCCAGCGGGGCTTCTTCACCGTGGACAGCCTGCCCGACAAGCAGTTTGTGGCCACTGTGAGCCAGGTGCGCCTCGAGCCCATCACCAACTCCAACGTGGTGACCTACAACGTGGTGATGGAGGTTCCCAACGAGCCCCTTCCCGGCACTGAGTCCGCCTCTGGGCCCTCCGGCGACCGCGCGGTCGAAACCGATCCCGAGAAGGCCTGGGAGCGCGCGAAAGACCGCGTACCCGAGGGCACCACGAAGGCGCAGTTCCTGGAGCGGTTCAAGGCCCGCATGGCTGAACGGGCCCGTGCCGCCGCCCCCGCGGCGCCTGTGGCCCGCAGTGCGGCGGACCGTCTGGCCGCGGCCCGCACCCCCGGCGGGGCCGGCCTGGTGGGCGGTCCCGTCTTCAGCGGGAACCTGGCCTTGCGGCCTGGCATGACGGCCAACGTGACGATCATGACGAACCAGCGCAAGGACGTCCTCCGCGTGCCGAACGCGGCACTCCGGTTCAATCCCGCCGCCTTCGTCAAGGACGAGAAGAAGCCCGAAGCCGCGGCGCCTCGCGCGGG
>Ga0208789_1000316_pt1 | contig 53517 bp, 42 predicted proteins | sample Methanotroph_Enr_FD_187368 | JGI IMG/M metagenome (GOLD analysis project Ga0208789, IMG submission 187368) | Enriched soil microbial communities from Old Woman Creek wetland in Ohio, USA - Methanotroph_Enrichment_5 (SPAdes) (version 2) | ecosystem: Environmental > Terrestrial > Soil > Wetlands... | reverse complement strand
GCCATGAAGGTCCTCGTCACCGGCGCCTCGGGCCAGCTGGCCCACGCCATCCGCCTGATTTGGTCGGCGCATGAACTCTTCCTGCCCGAGGAATCCCTGCTGGACCTGGGCAAGGAAGCGGCCATCCATTCGGTGGTTGCCGAGGCCCGTCCCGATGTGGTGATCAACTGCGGCGCCTTCACCCAGGTGGACCGTTGCGAGTCCGAGGCCGACCTCGCGATGCGCATCAACGGCACGGCCGTGGGCTGGCTGGCGGAGGCCTGCGCGGCGCAGGGGGCCATGCTCATCCAGATCAGCACGGATTATGTTTTCGATGGCACCGCCACCCGCCCCTACCGGGAGGACGACCCCACGAATCCCGTGTCGGTCTACGGCCGCACCAAGCTCGAAGGCGAGCGCCAGGCCGCCCGCTGCCCCCGGCACCTCATCGCCCGCACCAGCTGGCTCTACGACGCCTGGGGGAAGAACTTCCTGAACACCATGCTGAACGCCGCCGCCCAGGGCCGAAGCCTGCGGGTGGTGGACGACCAGCGCGGGGCCCCCACCACCTGCCGGGCCCTGGCCCGCCAGCTCAAGGTGGCCGCGGAGGAGGGCTGGCAGGGCCTCGTCCACACCACCTGCGCCGGCGAGACCACCTGGCACGGCTTCGCGAAGGCCATCTTCGAGGCCAAGGGCATTGCGGCGGACCTGAGCCCCTGCACCACCGCCGACTACCCCACCCCCGCCCGGCGCCCCGCCTACTCCGTCCTCGACGGCACCCGCCGCCGCAGCCTCGGCCCCGACCTCATGCCCCACTGGCGCGACGCCCTGCGGGACGTGCTCGACCACCCCGAACTCGCCTGACAAGTCCTGCTTGATCGGTGTTCATCAGTTTTTATCGATGTTCATCGGTGTTCCGCTCTTCCGCTCTTCTTCTTCCTTCGTTGGTGATCCCCCATGCCTGAAACCATCCTCATCACCGGCGGCGCCGGGTTCATCGGCAGCAACTTCGTCCATCGCTGGCACCGCGTCCACCCCGATGACCGCATCCTCGTCCTGGACAAGCTGACCTACGCCGCGGATCCCAAGCAGATCCAAGGGCTGGACCGGGTGGAGCTGGTGAAGGGCGACATCCAGAACCGGGAGCTGGCCGTCCACCTGCTGGACCGGCACAAGGTGCGCAAGCTGGTGCACTTCGCCGCCGAGAGCCACGTGGACAACAGCATCACGGGCCCCGCGGCCTTCATCCAGACCAACATGGTGGGCACCTTCGCCCTGCTGGATGCGGCGCGGGAGGTGTGGGCTGGCGACCGGGACGCCCGCTTCCTCCACGTCTCTACGGACGAGGTCTACGGCTCCCTGGGCGACACGGGCAAGTTCTCTGAAACCATGGCCTACGCCCCCAACAGTCCCTACAGCGCCAGCAAGGCCGGCAGCGACCACCTGGTGCGGGCCTACCACCACACCTACGGTCTGCCCACACTCACCACGAACTGCTCCAACAACTACGGCCCCCGTCAGCACCCGGAAAAGCTCATCCCCCTGGCCATCGCCCGCATGGCCAAGGGCGAGCCCATCCCCGTCTACGGCGACGGCCAGAACGTGCGGGACTGGCTCTACGTCGAGGACCACTGCGCCGCCATCGAGACCGTCATCGCTAAGGGGACCCCCGGCGAGACCTACTGCATCGGCGGCGACAACGAGTGGAAGAACCTCGACCTGCTCCACCTCCTCTGCGACACCGTGGACAAGCATCTCGGCCGCCCCGAGGGCACCAGCCGCAAGCTCCTCACCTTCGTGAAGGACCGGGCCGGGCATGACCGGCGGTACGCCATCGACGCGACGAAAGTCCGCACCGAGCTGGGGTGGAAGGCGGAGGCGACCTTCGCCGAGGGACTGCGACGGACGGTGGATTGGTATCTTAACTCTTGAGGAGGTTTATATGAGCATCAGTCCTCTCGCAAAAGTGAGTTCTGCGGCCCGGATGGGTCGGAACGTGACCATCGGGGATTTCACGGTGGTTCATGACAACGTCATCCTTGGAGATGATGTGACGGTGGAGAGTCATTGTGTATTGGGCTATCCCACACCACTCAGTGATGGTGCACCCTTGGTAATTGGCGATGGCGCGAGAATCCGGACCCATAGTGTGTTCTACGAGGGATCTGTATTTGGCCCGGGGCTAATCACCGGGCATCGAGTAACTGTTCGAGAAAAATTCAAGGCGGGCAAAAATCTCCAAATTGGAACCCTATGCGACTTCCAGGGACATGCGGAGGTGGGGGATTACGTCCGGACCCATAGCAATGTCCACATTGGTCATGAAACGAAGATTGGCAATTGTGTTTGGATCTTTCCATACACGGTATTCACCAATGACCCCCATCCTCCGAGTGATGGATTTATGAAGGGGGTGATAGTCGAGGACTATGCCGCCATCGCGACCATGTGCTGTTTGATGCCGGGAGTTCGGGTTGGGACGCGAAGTCTAGTTGGGGCGCATAGTCTGGTTACAAAGGATGTGGAACCCGACACGGTCGTTGGCGGTGTACCGGCCAAGAAACTCTGCATGACGTCCGACATCAAATTGAAGGATGGCTCTGGGCCGGCCTATCCCTGGATGCGCCATTTCCATCGCGGATATCCCGATGACATGGTGAAGGCATGGATCAAAGAATATGGGAACCTAACTAATGAATATTGAATCTTGTAGGCTACTCGAATTTCCCAAAATTAAAGACCATCGGGGGAACCTCACCTTTTTGGAGGGGAATCGCCATATCCCCTTTGAAATCAAAAGGGTCTATTACCTCTACGATGTCCCCGGGGGCGAGTCCCGTGCAGGGCATGCGCATCGGGCCTTGGCATCGGTGATTATTGCCATTAATGGTAGCTTCGATGTGCTCATTGATGATGGGAAAGAGCAGAGGACCCATCGGCTCTCACGTGCCAATGAAGGACTGTATATCTGCCCCGGCATCTGGCGCGAATTACACAATTTCACTTCCGGTTCGGTCAGCTTGGTTCTTGCCTCTGAGCTTTATGATGAAAGTGATTACTTTCGCGAATATTCAGACTTTATTGCGGCTATAAAATGTGGAGTCTTTTCGTCATGAATCACTCCGATTTGAATCATGTCCCATTCCTCGATCTCCGGGCGGGTTATCTGGAATTGAAGCCGGAACTCGATGAGGCTGTCGCCCGTGTGCTGGATAGCGGCTGGTATCTCCTCGGAAAGGAGACGGATGCCTTCGAATCGGAATATGCCGCCTACACGGAATCTCGGCATTGCGTGGGCGTGGCCAACGGGTTGGAGGGCTTAGTCCTTTCACTGAAGGCGCTTGGCGTAGGGCCCGGCGATGAGGTGGTGGTCCCGTCCAACACCTACATCGCCACCTGGCTGGCCGTCTCGTACGTCGGGGCCACCCCGGTTCCGGTGGAGCCCACCTCCGGGATCTGGAACATCGACCCGGAACGGATTGAAGCGGCCATCACGCCACGGACCAAGGTGCTCCTGCCCGTCCACCTCTACGGCCAGCCGGCGGATCTGGATCCCATCCTGGAGATCGCCCGGAAGCACGGGCTCCGGGTCCTGGAGGATGCCGCCCAGGCCCATGGGGCCCGCTACCAAGGCCGTCGGATCGGCGCCCATGGTGACCTCGTATCCTGGAGTTTCTATCCTGGCAAGAACCTGGGCTGTTTCGGGGATGGCGGTGCCGTGACCACCAACGATCCGGTCCTGGCGGATAAGGTCCGGGTGCTCCGCAATTATGGCAGTCGCCAGAAGTACCAGAATGAGGTCAAGGGTCACAACAGCCGTCTGGATGAGATCCAGGCCGCCATTCTCCGGGTGAAGCTTAGGCACTTGGATGAATGGAACGCCCGGCGCACAGCTTTAGTCAGCGCATATGCCAAGGCACTTTCGGAGATGCCTGGGGTGGTCCTGCCGCGGGTGTCGAATGGTGTGGACCCGGTTTGGCACCTTTTCGTGGTGGATGTCGAGAATCGCGACGCGGTGCAGGCGGGCCTTCGCGAGATGGGCATCGAGACGCTGATCCACTATCCGATCCCCCCGCACCTGAGTGAGGCCTACGTCAAGGACCGGGCCTGGGGCAGCTTTCCGGCCGCTGAGCAGGCCAGTGGCACCCACCTCAGCCTTCCCGTCGGGCCTCAGATGCCGAAGGAGGCCGTGGCGAAAGTTGCCTCTGCCCTGGGCCTTTGCCTATCCACTCGCATGGGCTAGGGGCCTTCGTTGCTTGAGATCCTGAGATCCGTGTTCTGGGTAGGATCGGCCACCGTCTTCAACTTGCTGGTATGGGTGGTGGCCGGCAAGGTCATGGCGGTCATGCTGGGGCCTGCGGGCGTTGGCCTGTACGGGTTGTTGCGGCAACTGGCCCAGAACCTGAACGTGGCCTCGACTTTCAATGGTTCCACCACCTTGGTCCAGGGCCTTGCCTCGCGCCCGGAAAATCAACGTCCGGCCTATTCCAGAAATGTTGCCATCATCTTCCTCGGATTGGGGCTGACCGTTGGCATAATGCTCACCTTGGGAGCTTCCTGGCTCGGCCCTCATCTGCTGGGGAAGCAGATGCCCCCGGGGCTCCTGCGATGGATGGTGCTCCCGCTCGTGGGGATGTCCTTGTCCGCATTCTTTCTTGGGATGCTGAACGGCTATCGGCATCTCAAGGCTTTGGTTGTGTGTCAGGCTTTGGGCCCGTTGGCTGCCCTCGCCTTGATCTATCCGGCCGCACTGTGGATCCGGGGGGGAGGCTATTGGGCCTACGGCCTGATTCTCGGCGTTCCTTATGTGTTGATTGGCCTAGCGGCGGCCCTGGTGTCCCTCCGCCAGGGGTGGTTCACACGGTCCACGGAAACCGAGGCCAAGAGCTCCTTCGGCCGCGACAGTCGGCATTTCTTCGGACTCTCCACAGCCTTGTTGATTGGGGGGGCGGCCACGACCGGACTTCAGCTCTTCCTAAACACCCTGGTTGTGCGGAAGCTGGGCTTAGCGGAATCTGGCCAATTCTGGGTGGCCTGGAGCCTCAGCATGACCTATGTGACCGTGCTCCTAAGCTCTTTCGGGGCCTATTACCTGCCGTCCCTGAGCGGTGCCAGGGATCCCGAAACCAAGAGAACGCTGATCCTTTCTTTTACCCGTCTCGTGTTGCTGATCATGCCGGTGCTGGTCATGCTGGTGATCATATTGAAGGCGCAAGTCGTCAGATTACTGTTCAGTCAGGATCTTCTGCCCTCGCTGAAAGTCTTCCGATGGATGCTCCTGGGAGATTTTCTGAAGGTTCTGTCCTGGGTCTGGGCCTTTCCCATGCTGGCCTATGCCGAAGGGAAGACCTTTGTGATACTTGAAACGACCACCAGCCTAGTGTGGGGTTTTCTGGCATGGGTCCTATTCAATCACTTCCCCTACATTGAAATCCTGGGCCAACTATTCTGTGGGGTTTATCTCTTCTATTCCATTGTAACCCTGGTCTATTTGGGCCGTCGCCATGCGATTCAGCTCCCGTCCGGGGATTGGTGGGGTCTGGCCCGAGGAATCTTGGTCATTACATGGGCCTCTGCGTTGTTCTGGCAGCCGGGGAGGCTTGACCCCTGGCGCATCACCCTCGCCCTTGTCCCTTGCATTGCAAACTTATGGCTCACGGCGGGCGTGAAGGGACGTAGAGGGATCTGGGACCTCCTCCACTTACGAACCCCTTAAAATGAGGCGTGCTATGCCTGACTCTCCTCTTGTATCGGTCCTAGTTCCTGCATACAACCACGCAGAATTTATTGAGTCATGTCTTGATAGCATCGCTGCTGATTCATATCCAAATCTTGAGCTGTTGGTATTGGATGATGGCTCTACTGATTCCACCTTTAACGCGGCTCAGGAATGGGTTAAAGGACATTCGGCTCAATTCGTCAGAACTTGGGTTTCCAGGCAGGTGAACCGTGGTGTTTGCGCGACACTCAATCGTTTGGTGGCGGAGTCCAGAGGCGATTACCTGGTCATGTTGGCTAGCGACGATCAACTAGAGCCCCGGAGCATCCGGGCAAGGATGGAAGCCCTACTTGCTCGTCCTCATTGGCTGGCGGTCATGGGAATCGCATCTGTAATGAATGAGGAGGGGCTGGAACTTGCCGGAAATGCCATGACGGCGCTATACCGGACGGACATTGCCATGCTCCGACATCCCGGTAGCATCAGCGCTGAAATGATCCTCCATTGGGCCGTTCCCGGTCCTGTAATCATGGTCCGGCGGGGGGCCTTCGATCCAGAGATGGGAGTCGGTCAATATGACGAGCGGCTAGCTGCAGAGGACAGGGATTTCTACCTCCGTCTTCTTGCTCGTGGGGGCCTTGGCTATATTGATGTTAGAGTGGGCCGCTACCGCATCCACGGCAGCAACCTCTCAAGATCGGGTGGGGCAAGTGAGCGGCTCTCGGATGCCCTCCTGAATTCTTGTCTAAAAAATCTGCCTCTGTTTACGGGGGCATCCCGCCTCTACCTTTCCACATACATAGCTTACGCTCAAGCTCATAAGGCGCGTCAGGAGCGACCAGATGTCGTATCGCGGATGCGCCATGCCATGTTCCGAATACTCGTAGAGGCCTTACTGCAGGGGGCCCGCATTGGCTTCCGCCTTCGTTGGTTCATTGAGGGATTGGGAAGGAAAAGCTGACATGGAACTTCCGCAGGGCAGCGAGCTTCAAGCCGCAAATCTAAAGAAGGGCGTTGCTGCCGAGGCCCTGGCAATCGTCCTGGTGAACTACAACGGATGGGCCCACACCATTGAGTGCTTAGAATCGTTGCTCCGGTCTGATCGACTGGGCTTTCCAATTCTTGTTGTCGACAATGCCTCCACAGATGACTCTGTTGTGCAGATCCTGGCCTGGGCCGAAGGGTGTTTGGCTGCGTGGGTCTTGCCGGGGAATCCGCATCGGACCAAAGTCTGTCCTCCCGTCGCTAAGCCCTTGATGCTCCGAATAGTCGATGATCAGTTCCAGGACCTGGAAGAAAGCGTGTCCGATGGTCGGATCATTTTGGTGAAAAGCTCTCGCAATGGGGGATTCGGAGCCGGCAACAATCTTGGTATGAACTGTGCCTTGTCCCTAAATCTGAAGCCTGATTTTTTTTGGCTCCTCAACAACGACACCGTCGTGGGTTCCGATGCAGTGGGAATAGTTTTGGATGCGCTCACGGGAGGCCGCCGCGTCTGGGGAACTTGGCTCATGGAATACGCCGAGCCTGAGGTGATTCAGGTGATTGGTGGCTGTCGACTGACTAGGTTTGCCAAACGCTCGGTACCTTGTCGCTCTATCCAGGAGATTAATCGATTGGACTACATTCAAGGCGCCAGCATGATTTTTCCGACGACCTTCTTCCGAGAAGTCGGTGGCTTTGATCAATCCATCTTCATGTACTACGAAGATCCGGACATCTGTTTGTCGGCGAGGGAAAAGGGCTATAGTCTAGATGTTATTAAGGCCAGCGTCTTCCATAAGGGGGGGGTAAGTAGCCATTCTGTAAGACAGTGGATTTGGACATACCGGCACAAATTTTATGTAATGCACAAGCATTTCGGATGGAAGGGATGGGCCGTGGCGAATGGTATAAATCTGATCCTCGTGATCTTGTCTCCGTTCACGGATCCTGCAAAGCGCAAAGCCGCCAAGATATTACTTCGAGAGGGAAAGTTTGGAACGATCTCTTCAAATAAGAATCAAAAGACTGATTAATCTAGCATTCAAGGTCTTATATGAAAATTCTTTTCTTGACACCACGGATTCCCTATCCACCCCTCAAAGGGGACCAAGCGATAGCCTATAATCGCCTTCGGACCCTTGGCGCCAAACACGACATTACTCTACTCACTTTTGTCAGCGGGAATGATGACCCACGTGCCGAGGAGGCATTGCGTCCATACTGCTCGCGTATCATAAAGGTTCCTCACCCAAAATGGAAGGTTTTCTGGAACCTAATGAGTCGCGGCGTTTGGTCAAAACTACCTCTCCAGGTTCTCTACTACAGATCCAGTTCCTTTCAGAAAGCAGTAAATGAACTATTGGAAGAGGAATTCGACCTTATCCACACAATTATGCTGAGGCTACTTCCCTATGTAGAGAGACAGCGCAAACCGGTTCTATTAGAGTGTATTGACTCCATGCAATTGAACTTGTCTCGTCAGGTCGAGGTCACGACTGGGCTCAGACGTTGGGTCTATCGGGAAGAACTTCGCCGCATGAGAGCGTATGAACCGACCGTGGACGAGCACGTCGAACAAGTAATTTTCGTTTCACCCATCGATGCGAAGGCATCCGGTTCCAGAAAGACCTTGGTCCTGCCACTGGGGGTAGAGGTCCATCCTCCTGTGGAACCCTGCCAGAGGCCCATCGTTGTTTTTTCTGGGAATATGGGTTATTCCCCAAATATCATTGCGGCGGAATGGTTTGTTCGTAATTGTTGGGCAGCTGTTCGGGAGGCGGTTCCAAATGCAACATTCAGGGTTCTTGGAGGGAACCCAGGTCCGTCCATCCTCGAAATGAGAAATATACCGGGAGTCGAGATCCTGGGTCATGTCGACAACATGATGTCGGCAATCAGTGAGGCCGCCGTCTCCGTTGCCCCGATGCAGTCCGGCTCCGGGATGCAGTTCAAGATTTTAGAGGCCATGGCCTGCGGGCTTCCCGTGGTGGCGACGAGCCTGGGGCTTGGGGCAATTCGGGCAACGTCTGGTACGGAGGTCCTGATCGCGGATGATAAGGAGATGTTTTCGAAGACAGTGATAAACCTCCTAAGAAATCCAAACCTTCGTGCCACCATTGGAGGATACGCACGTTCGTTTGTGGAAACATTCCACACTTGGGATTATGCGGCCCATATCATCGAGCAGAAGTATTACCAAATAAGTAAATCAAGAATTTGAAGAAAACATAATTTGGGAGGCTATGTTTCCCGTTTAAGGCGAAGGAATTTCTGCTCAAAATATCGGTAAGATAACCAGGAAAGGAAGATTGTCAATGTGATAGATACAAATGATACTATCACATTGGCGATTGGTCCATTGGCGGGATATAGGGCCCAGGTGACCGCCTTATTGACGACAATGATGACCATGCTATGGTAGATGTAGATACCGTAGCTTATTTTTCCGATGAAAGCAATCGGGGGCTTATCAATCCATGACAAAAGCCATTGTGGTGCATGCAGGATCACCATTAATAGGGTGAAAAAGAAAAATCCGAGAATGCTCAGAAAAAAGGGACCGAATCCCGTGAAAGTCCATTGGACAGGTGTCCATAATTTGGAATAGCCAATAGAATAAATCGAGATCAAGAGAAGGAGGGTGGAAATCAGGAATGCAGGGATTCTGAGCCTAACGAACACTTGATGATCATCGTAGATAGCCAACAGGGTTCCTAAGGCCAGCGTGTCAAAGTTAGAAAAAAGTGTTGAAAAGTCCAAGAAGGGGTTTTGTGTAAAATGAAGAATTAGCAAGCGGGAAAGAATCGAAGTTATAATGAGCCCGATAGACAATTTAAAGAGATGCCTTGAACTGGTAACCCAAACCAGAAGCGGCCAAAGCAGGTAAAATTGTTCCTCTACGGCTAACGACCAGGTGTGACCAAGTACGAGTTGTGTGTTGAAATGGTTCAGTCCAAGGGTATAATTCTGGATGTAAAGAAAGAATTGCCAAGCGTCTCCAATTGGACGGTGTACAATAATAGCAACCGCTATAGCGATGATTAAATATAGATAATAGAGAGGAAATATCCTTAAGGTCCGTTTCATATAAAACACTTTGAGATACTTGAAGATGTTATCTCGGTACATTTCTCGGCTGTGAATCAGAATTTTAGTGATTAGATAGCCCGAGATGACAAAGAAAAATTGTACCCCTGCCCAACCTAACGCAAATCCCCTGACCTTGAGGTGGAAGAGGACTACCATCAAGGCAGAAAGACCTCTTAAACCATCAATTCCTAGAATATGTTTGCGAGTGGACATGATATGACCTTAGGATGTTGGAATGATCGATCGGTAGGTTTTACCTGAGTTCGAGGCTGGATGGAAACGTCCTGCTAATTGAATCTTCAGGTATAAGAAGACAGGGATGTAGATCAAGAAGATACCAATCACTCCACGATTAAAGAAATCCAGTTCACTGGCTATCGGAAGGACGGAGAGATTGATCATAATATAGATCAATCCAGATTGGAAGTTTCTGGGAAGCTCCCTGAGTAATCTCACACGGCAGAACCCAAGTAGTGTTCCAATTGTGTATGAATAGAGAATCGCTCCAAAAAAGCCAAAGTAGACATAGCCAAATAAGTTGTGCTTGGCATTTGTCTGGGTTTCCGCATTTGGTCCAATAAAGGCTCGGGCAATTTGAACCCCCAGATGCTGCGGGAGTTGGTTCGGACTCGCGATCCTCAGGAATCCAAAGTATTCTCGAAAAACTGCTCCCACAGGATTGGATGAGTCAAGGTGCTCAATGAATTGATCTGGATACGCGTAAATAAGGGAATCGCCATTATTTACAAATCGAAGCGCAACTTGTGCTATGACAGGAATTTGTCGGCCAGCCACTTCTTTGTCAGATCGCTGTATGACTGCTATAAATAGAAAACCGACTACAGATACTGCGAACATTTTTTTGAGTAGGCCTTTGGAGGGGCTCTTTTTTTGATTCCATGTACCATTGAAAAATGCATGAAGAAAAACGATAAATACGACAGTAAGTACGGCCGATTTTGCACCCGATAAAATCTGAATGATGATGACTGATAGGATTGCTAGCCATTCAGACATTTGCCACTTTCGAAGCCGTAAAATATCCAACAGATAATAAATGTTGATTACTAGCGCGATGTCCATTATTCGAGTTACAAGCCCCCAACCGCCACCAATTGTGTATGTTTCCAAGCGACTGTCCATGAAAAGTGGAATACCGCGCACAAAATAAACAAATAAATTTAGAATTATATAGCAAATCAGAGAAACCCGATAAAGTAGCTTAAGGGTTAATGGGATTGATACAGATTTATGGTCAACGGGTGCTGGAGCGACAGGCTTGAATTGGAGTAACCCAACCAAGAATCCTGCCTCCGTTAATAGGTAACTCCAAAAATATTTTTGATTAATGAGGCCGAAGTATTTCATAAACAGCACATCTGTTATACAGAAGCCCTCTGTGATGATTATAAAATAAACGAGCGGATCAAAGACCGAATAGATATGTTTCTTGAAAACCCATAGAAGAGTTCCAGAGACCGCGAGGAGGATTATCAGGAATACCTGAGGGTCATTGAGTAGGTCGACGTAGAACTCATACATTACGAATCCCTGTTCGCGGGGAATGTCCGATGGACCCTTCCATTCGCAGACCGCTGATTGGAGCACCGAAACAATTCCACGTAGCAGGCAAGAGTTTGTGCGGCCGTTTCAGACCAGGTGAACGCTTTGACCCTATCCATTCCGGCCTTGGCTAAGTGCATGCGGAGGTTAGGGTTCATTGTGAGTTCCCGAATCGCCGCATGAAGGGCCAGGGAGTCACTAGGGTCAATAAGTAGAGCTCCGTCGGCTGCTACTTCAGGCAGGCTAGAGACATTCGAGGTAATGATGGGTGTCCCGCAGGCCATGGCCTCAAGAAGGGGGATTCCGAATCCTTCGTAGAGAGAGGGGAAAAGAAAGGCTCGGGCATGTCGATAAAAACGCGGGAGTTCCATTTCCGAGACAAATCCTGGGAGATGGATCCAGGTCCTAGCATCAGAGGCCTCGCGGGGGTTGAGGTCGAGGGAATCGAGGGTCTTCAGCCCCAGAATGACGAGTTTTTCCTCCAGTTGATCCGACTTTTTCAGGTCAAGGAAACAGCGAACTACCATGCGGGTGTTCTTTCGCGGGTCGAGGCCGCCCAGGTGGAGCAGATACGGCGTCGCTCCGAGCGGCGAGGTCTCATGCTCCTGGGGAGGTACGACCTGGAAGCTGCTCGGCAGACCGAGAAGGGTCACGCTTACCTTCTCGGGCCGGATGCGCGAAAGGGTCTCGCAGATATCCGTGCGCGAGAATTCCGAGATGGTCAGGAGATGGTCTGCGTTCCGAGCCGCCGGTGGGACGATCAGTCGCCGGTAGAACCGTCCTGCACGCTGGTACCAAGAGCGCGAGAGCGGGAGTAGGCTCTCGTCCTTCATGTACATCACATCACACAGGGTGATCACGAGCTTGGTGCGTCGAGGCATGATGACCGGGGCAGTATTGCCAACAGCATGAAAGAGATCAATATCGTCCCGACGGAGGGTCAGGGGAAGTAATACCTGCTCCCAGAGTGGATAGAACCCAGGCCGAATTACGCGGACCCGGCTGTTCGGGAGGCAGGACAAGAGACCTTCGGTGTCTTCCCGGTCAGAGTAGAACACGAATTCGAACTCATGGTTCATGGAGGCCATGGCCCGAAAGAGCTCGAGGGAATAGTTGCCAATGCCCCGTCGTTCCCCGAGAGCAAAGCGGGCATCGAGTCCTATCCTGGGTCGCATCAGGATGCTCCACGTGTTAATAGCAATGGGACATCAGGGGTTGTGAGCCTGCTATGCAGCAGAATGGTCCCCGAATTCGGAATGGATGGTGCGGGCGAGCCCATCTTCTAGGGGAATGCTGGGTGAAAATCCGGTGGCGCGGATGCGATCTGCGACGAATCGAGTGTTCTCACTGAATTTGCGGACCCGAATCGCACTGATGGGAAAGGAGCGTCCCGTGATCCGGGCTACGGCATCAAGAACATGCCCTCCGGCCATTGCAACGGGTAGGGGGACGCGCAGGCGGCTTGGCGAAGGCCGACCCAGACTTCGATTCACCAGGGCCACCAGTTCGTTCATGTCCATATCCGGTGTATCCACATAGTTGAAAAGATGGACCCCGGGTCCCAATGTCAGGCTGTGGATCAGGGCCTCGGCAACATTCCCCACATAGGCCATGGATTTCTTGTTGGTGCCGGGGCCCACCATCATGAATCGTCCCGACGCAACCTGGCGCAGCAGGTTATAGACGTTGCCTCGGTTGCCTTCACCAAAGACCACGGTGGGCCGGATGATCACCAAGCTCCGGGCGGGATCCTCCTCCGCCCAGGCTTTGTAAACCCCTTCGGCCAGCAGTTTAGTCTCCCCATAGGGGTTGAAGGGCTCGAACGGGCCGGATTCATCCACGGGGAAGGGCTGGAATCCATACACGGCCACGCTGCTGGTGAAGATCAACTTCTGGATGCCGGCCTCCGTGGCGGCCTGGCAGATTTGGCGGGCGCCTTCCACGTTGGTCTCGTGATAGCGGGAGACGGGCCGGACGTCATCTCGGTGTTCGGCGGCTAGGTTAACCAGGGCGCTCGCACCCGAAAGCACCGTGCGGAGGGTTTCCGCCTTCCGGACATCGCAGGGGAGGTGCCGGTCCGGAAAGGCCTGGCTGGGCTCGAGGTCCCCGATGCGGGGATTCTGCCCCAGCTCGATCAGGCGGCCCACCAGCCGGGTGCCAATGAAACCGGATCCGCCCAGGACGGCGATGGGTGATTTGATTGAATCAGAGATCATTTGATATCCACAAGAAGGTGCACAGCTCAGCGGTATCCCGTCCGGGGTGCCTCGGCGTGCCCCGCCTCCCGCAGCACCAGTTCCTTCTCGGCCAGTTTGAGGTCGGAATCCACCATCATGGCCGCCAGGGTCCGGATGTTGGTCTTCGGCTCCCAGCCCAGCAGCTTGCGGCCCTTGCTGGGGTCCCCTTCAAGGTGGTCCACCTCGGCGGGGCGGAAGTAGCGGGGGTCGATCTCCACGTGCTTCTGCCAGTCCAGGTCGAGGCGCCCGAAGGTGAGGCCCAGGAAGTCGCGAATGCTGATGCTCTCGCCGGTGGCCACCACGTAGTCATCCGGGGCGTCCTGCTGCAGCATGCGCCACATGGCCTCGACGTAGTCGCCCGCGAAGCCCCAGTCGCGACGGGCGTCGAGGTTGCCCAGGAACAGCTTGTCCTGCAGGCCCAGCTTGATGCGGGTGGCGGCGCGGGTGATCTTGCGCGTGACGAAGGTCTCTCCCCGGCGGGGGCTCTCATGGTTGAAGAGAATGCCGTTGCAGGCGAAGAGGCCGTAACTTTCCCGATGGTTCACGACCTGGTAATGGGCGTAGACCTTGGCACAGGCGTAGGGACTGCGGGGCTGGAAGCGGGTGTCCTCGTGTTGGCGGGGCTTGGCACTGCCGAACATCTCGGAGCTGCCGGCCTGGTAGAAGCGGATCTGCCTCCCGCTGTGCTTCATGTAGCTGCGGATGGCTTCCAGCAGCCGGATGACGCCCACACCCACTACATCGGCAGTGTATTCGGGCTGGTCGAAGCTCACGCGGACATGGCTTTGGGCGCCCAGGTTGTAGACTTCATCGGGCTGGACCTCGTCCAGTACATTGCGGAGGGCCCCCGCATCGGAGAGATCGCCGTAATGGAGATGGAACCTGGGATCGGGCGTCTCGCCGACGTGCAGATGATCGATGCGATCCGTGTTGAACAGGCTGGAGCGGCGCACGATGCCGTGGACCTGATAGCCCTTGGACAGCAGCAGCTCCGACAGGTAGCTGCCGTCCTGGCCGGTGACGCCGGTGATCAAGGCCGTTTTCGTCATGGTGGCTCCGAACAAGTACAAAGGACTAATATTAACGCAGTTGTTTTAATTCCCAACCATTGGGTCGGATGAGTGCCTGGGAATCAGCCGGACGCTTCCAGGATGGCGATAACTGTGTCCCGTAGGCTACGCCGAGGGAGCCAACCCGTGTCCTTCATCAACCGACTCGGATCGCCCACCAGGGACGTTTGGGTGGTATCCGCGAAGCGGACATCCGTGGACAGGTGTAGGGCATCCAGGACTTCGTGGACGAGTTCCGCCACAGGGGTGGATCTTCCAGAACACAGGTTCCAGATGCGGCCGCTGGGGGCATCTACGGTGAGCAGCGCCAAGTAGGCGTCCATGGCATCGCGCCAGTCCAGGAAATCCCGGATGTCGTTGCGCCCGCGCATCTGGAGGGGCGACTCGCCCGATCGGATTCGGGCGAGCAGGTCCGGAAGGAGGAGGCCCGGGGGCATGCCGGGACCGATCTGGTTGAAGGGGCGGACCACGAAGACCCGGAGGTCGTTCCGGTGACTCAGGGCCCAGGTCTCGCCAAGCTGCTTGGAGAGGGCATAGGGATGGAGCGCGCCGAGGGCATCATCCTCGCGGATCGCACCGCCTGCTGGGGCGTACACGAAGGCACTGGATGCGAAGATGGCCCGGCACCCCGGGGCCTGTTCGGCCAGGTGGTCGAAGACCCGGGCGGTCATGGCGAGGTTCTCCATGACCAGGGTCCGGGTCCACACGATGCCGGGCACCGCGTGGGCGGCCAGGTGGAAGGCAGCCTCCCAGGGGCGGCCCTCAGGCAGGGGCAGGGGGGCCGTGCCGAGCAGATCCACCGTCCGGATGGTCAGTCCGGTCCGGGCCTCGCCGGGCCGCCGGTCCCAGGCCTCCACCTCGTGGCCTTCGTCCAGAAGCCTGGAGACGAGGGCGCGGCCGATGAAGCCGGACGATCCAATGACGAGCACTCTCATCGCGGTTTAATCCTCTCCATCCAGCCTATCCGGAGGTTTGGGGATTGAGCGGCGAAGAAGAATGGGGCCCGGATAGGGCCCCATTCTTCACGCATTCAATGCTTGGGACACATCGCGAGCTTAAGAGCGCCGCGGCCTCGGCCTGCGCTCGCGGCGGGGCTCTTCGCCGCCTTCGGTGGCGGGCTCTTCCTCCATGCCCTCGGGCTTGGGGATGAGCACCTTGCGGCTGAGCTTGATCTTGCCGCTCTTCTCGTCGATGCCGATGCACTTGACCATGACTTCCTGGCCCTCGCTCAGCTCGTCGGCGGGATCCTTCACGCGGTGGTGGGCCATCTCGCTGACGTGCAGGAGGCCGTCCAGGCCGGGGAGGATGGTGACGAAGGCGCCGAACTCGACCACCTTGGCGACCTTGCCCAGGTAGGTCTTCCCGACCTCGGCGGTCTGGATGAGGTCGCCGATCATCTTGAGGGCGATCTGCAGCTTCTCCTGGGTGGGGCCGGCGACCTGGCAGAGGCCGTCGTCGTCGATGTTCACCTCGCAGCCGCTCACCTCGATGATGTTGCGGATGGTGGCGCCGCCCTTGCCGATGACGTCGCGGATCTTCTCCTTGGGGAGCTGGATGCTGTGCATCTGGGGGGCGTTGCTGGCGTAGGCGCTGCGGGGGGCGGCCAGCACCTTGCCCATGGCGTCCAGCAGGTGCAGACGGCCAGCCTTGGCCTGATCCAGGGCCTTGGTGAGGATCTCGGTGGTGATGCCGCCGATCTTGATGTCCATCTGCAGGGCGGTGATGCCCTTGGTGGTGCCGGCGACCTTGAAGTCCATGTCGCCGTAGTGATCCTCCTGACCGGCGATGTCGGAGAGGACGACGAACGTGGCGCCGTCGCTCACCAGGCCCATGGCCACGCCCGCCACGGGGGCCTTCAGCTTGATGCCGGCGTCCATCATGGCGAGGGTGCCGCCGCAGATGGTGGCCATGCTGCTGGAGCCGTTGCTCTCGGTGATGTCACTCACCACGCGGACGGTGTAGGGGTTCTCGTCGGCGGAGGGCAGGACGGCGAAGAGCGAGCGCTCGGCCAGCATGCCGTGGCCGATCTCGCGGCGGCCGGGCCCGCGGTTGGGCTTGCACTCGCCCACGCTGTAGCCGGGGAAGTTGTAGTGCAGGTAGAACTTCTTCTTGTACTCCTCTTCCAGGCCGTCGATGATCTGGATGTTGTTGATGGTGCCGAGGGTGGTGGTGACCAGGGCCTGGGTCTCGCCGCGGGTGAAGAGGCAGCTGCCGTGGGCGGCGGGCAGGACGCCCACCTCGATGTTGAGGGGGCGGATCTGGTCGAACTTGCGGCCGTCCAGGCGCACGCCCTGCTTGAGGATGGCGTTGCGGAAGAGGGTCTCCTTCAGCTCGTCGAAGCAGCCGACGACGTCCTTCTTCAGCTCGGGCTTGTCGGCCGTGAACTGGGCGACGGCCTCCTTCTTGAGGAGGTCGATGGCCTTGTAGCTCTCGATCTTCACCTTGTGGGTGAGGGCGGCGAAGAGCTTCTCGGCGAAGGCGGCGGCGACTTCCTTGTACAGCTCCTCGTTGCGGGTGGCCTTGGCGACGGCCACCTTGGGCTTGCCGACCTTGGCCTGCAGGTCCTTCTGGAGCTTCACGAGGGTCTTGATCTGCTCGTGGCCGAAGGCGAGGGCCTTCACCATGTCGGCTTCCGCCACTTCCTTGGCGCCGCACTCCACCATCACCAGGGCGTCGGCGGTGCCGGCCACCAGCAGGTCGATGTCGCTCTCGGCCCGCTGGTCGGTGGTGGGGTTCACCACGAGCTGGCTATTGATGCGGCCCACGCGGACGCCGCCGATGGGGTTCACGAAGGGGATCTCGCTGATGATCAGGGCCGCCGACGCCCCGACCATGGCCAGGGTCTCGGGGGCGTGCTGGCCGTCGTAGCTGATCACCTGGGCGGTGATCATGGTGTCGCCGTTGTAGCCCTCTTCGAACAGGGGCCGCAGGGGGCGGTCGATGAGGCGGGAGGTGAGGGTCTCCTTGGTGGTGGGACGGCCCTCGCGCTTGAACCAGCCGCCGGGGATCTTGCCCGCGGCGTAGACGGCCTCGCGGTAGTCCACGGTGAGGGGGAAGAAGTCGATGCCCTCCCGGGGGGTGCCGTAGCACGCGGCCACGAGGACCATGGTGTCGCCCTGGCGGACGATGACGGCGCCGTGGGCCTGCTTGGCGATGCGGCCGGTCTCGATGGAGACGGGGGCGTCGCCCAGGTCCACGGAGACCGTGGTGGGGCTGAAGTGCAGTGTGTTCATGGAGGCTCCTGGGCCACGCGGGCCCTTGCGGCTCCCCCCGAACCCGGGGCGCTCGGCCCGGGGCTCCTGCGATCGCTCCATGAAACCCTTCCCGGGAACCCGCAAGGGGGCTGGGAGCTGGGCTTCCTGCAGAGGTCGCCGCCGAGGGGGAGCAGGTGAAAAGTCGGCAGATTTGAGGATACCAGCCCCAGAGCCGAAAAGACTGGAGACCGAGAGGTCCCTGGACGCCAGGCCCCCCAGGGCCGACCGTTCGGCGTTCCCTTCGCGGGCGGTCGGGCATGGACAGGACCGGGCGACCGTTGGGGGGTGAAAACACCACCGTTCGGCCGTTTCTGACGCACCCCTGGGCCGGCCGGTGTTTCATGATCTGGCAAGGATTGCACGCACTTGACACCCGAGCCCACCCCCCTGACGCCAGGTCGACGGCCTCATCCTGGACCCTTCTGCCCCCAAGGTGGCCCCGGCTTCCAAAGCCGTCTGGCGATTCTCGGCAAGAACAGCATCGCCCTGGGGGCGACCCCGTAATTTTACCTTGTTGTCATCTGTTGCTGGCGCGATACTCGTAGTCTTGGCGCAAATTCAAACCCCGGGTCATCGGCGGGGTTCCATCCCAGAGAACTGGATCATCTTCTCGAGGAACCCGTGCCCTCACCCTGGACCCTAGCGACCGTCGGACTGGCTGGCGGGATGGCTCTGTCCCTGGCGCTGATCGCGGTGGCCCCCCGGCTGGGCTGGGTGGACCATCCGGACCAGAACCGGAAGCACCACCGGCGGCCGACGGCCCGGACCGGCGGAATGGCCCTCTGGGGGATGCTCATCCTGGCCCAGTGGATGGGCTGGCTCCCCTGGCCCATGCACCGCTTCGACTGGCTGGGGGTCCATACGATGGCCCTGATGGGGGCCCTCGACGACCGGTTCAACCTGCGGGCCCGGTACAAGGCCCTTGTCGGGCTGGCCGTGGCCGTGGCCCTGGCCGCGCACGCCGCTTCGGGGCTGGCCGGGGCGGTGGACCATGTCGAGTTCTTCGACTTCCGGATCCCGAGCCAGGCCGCGCTGACCTTCCCGTTCCTGCTCTTCTGGTACTGGAGCATCCCCCAGGCCTACAACCTCATCGACGGGATCAACGGGCTGTCCATGGGGCTGGGGCTGTTGATTCTGGGGGCCCTGGGCTGGCACCTGGGGGCCCAGCCCGGGATCCTCTATGGGGCCCTGCTGGCCACCCTGCTGCTCAATTTCCCCCGGGCCAAGCACTTCCTCGGCGATTGCGGCGCCCTGATGCTGGGGACCCTCTTCGCGACCCTCAGCGTGAAGCTCCTGGTGTCCCGGGACGCGGACCTGCCGGTCTGGATCTTCGCCTATCCCATCGTGGACGTGACCCTCGTCGTGGCCATCCGCCGGTGGAAGGGCCAGCCCCTCGGCGAGGCGGACCGCAGCCACCTCCACCACTGGATGATGGACCGGCTGGGCCACCGGTCCTGGCTGTCGACGCCGGTGCTGCTGACCTTCGCGGCCCTTCCCATGTTCCGGGCCACGGACCTCCCCGGGGGGCGTGCGATCTCGCTGCTGGGCGTGGCCGCCCTCCTGGTGCTCGGGTTGAAGGCCTTCCTGGATCGGATCCTGCCGGAGGCCAAGGAGGCCCCCGCGGCCCAGGTGCGCCGGGAGATCCCATTCATGACGGCCGCGGCGGCCACCCGCGAGACCTCGGGCACCCACCGCTCGCTCTGAGCTCGGGCATACTCTTGTGGGGCGCCGCGGGCCTTCGGCTCGCACGGCGCGGCACGATGCCGGTACGGAAAGGAATATCTCGATGCGTGATGTCGCTCGCAAGCTGAGCCTGGCGGGGCTGCTCTCCGCCGCCCTGGCCGCCCAGATCCCCCAGGGGATGGACCTCCAGGCGCTGAAGCAGATGGCCGCATCCCAGGGGGCCACGGCCGGGCCAGACGCCGTGCCCTCCCGAACGGCCCTGCCTGCGGCGACCACGGCCAGGTCCGACAGGGAGGAACAGGCGCAGCTGAAGGCGGACGACAAGCTCGATCTGGAGATCCAGGCCATGAAGCGCCGGGAGAAGGGCCCCCGCCGGTTCGGGGCGGACCTCTTCCAGGTGCGGCAGCACGGCACGGCCGCGACGGACGGGGGCATCGCCGAGGACTACGTGCTGGGCACGGGCGATCAGCTGGCCATCAACGTGTTCGGCAGCGCCACCTTCGACCTCCCGGCCCAGGTGGACGGCCGGGGTGAGATCGTCATCCCCAAGGTGGGTGCGGTGAAGGTGGGCGGCCTCACCCTGGCCCGGGCCAAGCAGGCGGTGCAGGGGCTCGTGAGCCGCAACTTCTCGCGGACCAGCGTCGACCTGCAGGTGGTGAAGCTCCGCGAGGTCCGCGTCTTCGTCATGGGCGAGGTCTACAAGCCGGGCAGCTACCTCGTGTCCAGCCTCAGTTCCCTGGTGAACGTGCTCAGCCTGGCCGGTGGCCCGACGGCCGTGGGCAGCTACCGCGACATCCGGGTCATGCGGGGCGGCCGCCTGGTGCACAGCCTGGACCTCTATCCCTTCCGGGCGGAGGGTCTCGGCAACCCGAACGTGGCGCTCCAGAGCGGGGACACGGTCTTCGTGCCCCTGGCCCAGAATCAGGTCACCCTTGAGGGCGCCTTCCAGCGCGTGGTGTCCCAGCCGGTGGAGCTCCCGAAGAAGGGTGACGCGGAGGATGTGGACGCCGATCCCCTCAAGGCCCAGCGGGACCGCCTCCAGCGGGAGATGAAGGCCATCGAGGCCCAGCTCACCCCGATCCGGGAGACCGAAGGCCCCGAAGCACCCGTGGAGACTGCCAACGTGGCGGGCGACCCCCGCAGGACCCAGTCCGCTGTTCCCGTCGCCCCCCCGGCCCCGGTACTCTCGCTGACGGAACGGGCCAACCTGGAGGATCGCCTGTTCTTCCTCAAGCGGCAGCTGGCGGCCCTGAAGGAGGTTCCGCCGGAGGACCACCGGCTCCGCCTGGATCCCGAGACCGGCCAGCCCTTCCCCCCCAAGGACCCCCTCACTCCGGAGTGGCTGCGCCGCTGGGACCGGGAGGGCGTGGCGCCCGTGATGCAGTTCGAGCTGCGCTCCGGCGAGACGGCCGCGGATGCCCTGCACTTCGCGGGCGGTTTCGCGCCCGAGGCGGGTCCGGGAACCCTGACGATCCGCCGCCGGACGGCCGCGGGGGTGATCACCGGCGAGGACGTGCCCGCGGGCCAGGCCGCCGCGGTGGTGCTCCAGCGGGGAGATGTGCTCTCGGCCCTGCCCCAGCGGGAGCGCACGGGGGCCGTGGTCCAGGTCCTCGGCTGGGCCCGCGTGCCGGGGTACTTCGCCCGCACCCAAGGACTGCGGGTGGGCGACCTCCTGAAGCGGGACGCCCAGATCCTCCCCGACACCTACCTGGCCCGAGGAGAGGTGGTGCGGACCCTGGCCGACGGCACCACCCAGTACTTCTCCTTCGACGTGGACAAGGCCCTGGCCGGTGACGCCGCCCAGGACGTGCTCCTGGAGGACCGGGACCGGGTGGAGCTCTACCGGGTGGAGGACCTGCGCCTGCCGAAGACGGTGAAGGTGCTCGGTCCAGTGACCCGGCCCGGCACCTTCGCCTTCCATGAAGGCATGCGCGCCTCGGACCTGATCTTCCGGGCGGGCGTGCCCCTGAGGTCCGCCGACCGGCTGGTGGCAGAGCTGGCCCGCAGCCAGAATGGCAAGCCCAGCGAGGTGATCCACCTGGATCTCGCGAAGCTGCTCTCCACCGCGACCACCAGCCCCGTGGCGCTGCTGGACGACGCCGTCAATCCGAGGCTCCTGCAGGACGACCAGATCAGCCTCTTCGAGAAACCGGACTTCAAGGTGCACCGCACCGTCCGCATCAGCGGCCAGGTGGTCCGCCCGGGCTCCTACGCCCTCGATTCCGACAAGCCGACCCTGAGCGAGCTGCTGAAGCGGGCCGGGGGGCTGACGCCGGAGGCCATGCCCCAGGCGGGCATCTTCCTGCGCCAGATGGGTGCGGTCGATTCCAGCCTGCAGCGGGCCTCGGAGGAATCGGGCCTGTCGGGCGCGGATCCCACCGCCAAGGGGATCAACGAGATCCTGGAGCGTCTCAACGAGACCAAGCGCCAGGCGACCACGGGCCAGCTGCTGAAGAACCCCCTGCTCCATGGGCTGATCGCCGGCAACCTGAACCGCATGGTGGTGGACTTCTCCGCCGCCTTGAAGGGGGATGCCCAGGCGGACGTGGAACTCCAGGACGGGGACGAGGTCATCATCCCCCGGGCCACGGATGGGGCCTACGTGGTGGGCGAGACCGCCAGCCCCTTCGCCACCTACAAGGTGCGCCAGGGCATGAAGGTGGCGGACATGCTCAAGCTGGCCGGCGGGACCACGCGCAACGCCGATACCTGGAACATCCGCCTCCTGAAGGCCGATGGCCGCATCGTCGACAGCTGGGTGATGAAGCAGCCCGTCGGCCCCGGGGACACGGTGCTGGTGCCCCAGCGGTTCCGCCGCGATACCAGCTGGCAGGAGAACCTCCAGGCCCTGACCCCCCTGGCCCTGATCCTGAACGCCATCAAGCTCTGAGGGCTGCGATGACTCCCGGCCGCCTCTGGAAGGCCCTGGACGCCCACCCGATGACGGGGTGGCGCCGGCCGCCGACGGTGCCCCTGCCGGCCCTGGCCGGGGCGGGCCGCCTCCTGTGGTGCGGCATCGGGGGTTCCCTGCTCCCCTCGGAGACCCTGGTCCGGGCCCTGGGCGACGTGGCGACCCAGGCCCGCTGGTCGCCCCTGGCCTCGCCGGAACCGCACCCCATCCAGCTGCGCTCCGAGGATCAGGTGGTCTTCGCCTCGAAGAGCGGCAAGACCCTGGAGCTCTGGACCTGGATCGGCCGCCTGCGGGCCATGGCCGCCTGGTCCCGCCTGGAGCGCCCTCCGGTGGTGATCACCCAGGACGACGAGAACCCCCTGGCCCGCTGGGCCCGGGCCGAGGGTTTTCCCCTCCTGCCCATCCCGGTGGAGGTGGGCGGGCGCTACTCGGCCTTCACGCCCGTGGGCACCCTGCCCCTGGCCTGGATGGGCCGGGATCCTGAGGCCTTCCTGGCCGGCGGCCGGGCCGTGGCCGAGGCGGGCCGGGATGCGAAGCACCCCTGGGGCGCCCGCATCGCGGAGATGGTGGAGACCCTCCACCAGGGCTACCTCCAGGGCGTCACCGAATGGGTGCTGCTGCCCTACAGCCTGCCCCTGGAATCGCTGTCGGCCTGGTGGACGCAGCTGGTGGCGGAGAGCCTCGGCAAGGTGGCGGCGGATGGCACCCGGCGGGGCTTCACGCCCATCCGGTCCGTCGGGCCCATCGACCAGCACAGCCAGCTCCAGCGCTGGATGGCGGGGCCCCGCAACCTGGGGGTGATCCTGCTGACGGTGGAAGGCCCGGCCCCGGACGAGGCCCTCGACGTGCCGGCCGCCTGCCCCTACCCCGGGCTGGGGGGGCTCCAGGGATCGCGGATTCTCGCGGCCCAGGCGGAGGGCACCCAGGAGGCCCTGCGGGGCGCGGGGGTGCCGGTGGTCCACTGGGCCCTGCCGGCCCTGGACGAACGGGGGCTGGGGGAGCTGATGATGGCCTGGCAGCTCATCGTGGGCCTCACCGGCTTCGCCCTGGAAGTGGATCCCTTCGACCAGCCGGCGGTGGAGGATGGGAAAGTCCGGACGTTCCGGAAGCTGGGCCTGGCCTGAACTGCCTCGGCTACAATGGAGGGCCCCGCATCGCGGGGCCTTTTCATACGGACAGACGATGATCCTGCGCAAGGAATACTGGTTCGAGGCGGCCCACTTCATCTACAACCATCCGGGGAAGTGCCGGAACCTGCACGGCCACAGCTACAAGCTCTTCGTGTCTGTGGAGGGCACGCCCGATCCGGCCACGGGCATGATCATCGACTTCGACGACCTCTCCAAGGTGGTGGTGGACAAGGTCATCGGGCGCCTGGATCACCGCTTCCTCAACGACCTCATCCCCCTGTCCACGGCGGAGAACATCTCCATGTGGATCTGGGAGCAGCTGAAGCCGGACCTGCCGCAGCTCTGCCAGGTGGAGGTCTACGAGACCACTGACAACTGCGTGATCTACCGGGGAGCCTGAGCCCATGCGCCGCCTGCTGTTCGCCGCTCCCCTGGTGCTGCTGATGGGCTGCGACGCCCTCAATCCCGCTCTCCAGTACCAGGAGGCGGCGCGCCAGCTCCGGTTCAGCCTGGACCGGGTGGAACCCCGGATCGAGCTGGCCTTCCCGCTGGACCAGTCCCGCCTCCGCCTGCGCCTGGACCTGGGCGTGGACAATCCGACGGACGTCCGGCTGCAGACGCGGAAGGTGTCGGGTGACCTGCACCTCCAGTCCCAGGGCGCCGACCACGCCGTGGGCACGGTGGCCTTCCCCGAAGGCATGGACCTGGCGCCGAAGGGCCGCGGCACGCTGAAGGCGGAGCTCTCCTTCGGCTACGGGGACCTGAGGTCCGCCTGGGGCCCCTTGTCCGGGGCCGTGCTGCGGCACGAACCGGCCACCTGGACCCTGGCCGGCGAGGCCCGCTTCGAGATCCTGGGCATCGAGTTCGGGGTGCCCTTCCAGACGCGCAGGTCGAGCGGGCAGTGATCCGGGCCGTCGTCTTCGATCTCTGGAACACCCTGGTCTTCAGTCCCGGGGGCAGCCCGTTCCAGCGCCTGAAGGCCCAGATGCGGCCGGACCAGGTGCCGCTGCACCCCGAGTTCATGCGGGACGGCATGGCCCGGCCCTACGGCTCGGTGGAGGCCTTCCTCGGCGCCTGGCGGGAGCGGATCGCCCTGGATCCGGCCCAGGAGGCGGCCATGGCCCAGGCCTTCCTCGAGTCCGGCGACCAGGCCGAGTGCTTCACCGGGGCGCCCTGGGCCGTGGAGGCGACCCGGACCCTCGCGCGGGTGGCCCTCCTGTCCAACACCCAGGACTTCGGCCTGGAGCTGCTGGATCGCCTGGGCATCAGCGAGCGGATCCGCCTGCGGATCCTCAGCGCCGACCTGGGCGTCCTCAAGCCGGAACCCGAGGCTTTCGAGGCCACCCAGCGCCGCCTGGGCCTGTTCCCGGGCGACCTGGCCATGGTGGGCGACAGCTGGACGGACGATGTGGAAGGTGCGCTCGCGGCCGGCTGGACGGCCATCTGGGTGAACCGCGAGGCCAAACCCCGCCCCGACCACGACCCCGACGCGGCCCTCTACGAGGTGCGCAGCCTGGACCGGGTCCCGGAACTCATCGAAGGGCTCCAGGCCGGCGCCCGCTGTCCGACCTGCCTGGGGTGATCTGGGCGGTTATCCGATGTGCCTCAGGGCCTGGTCCAGGTCGGCGAGGATGTCGTCCACGTCCTCGATGCCCACCGAGAGGCGCACCAGGCCGTCGGTGATGCCGGCCGCGAGGCGATTCTCCCGGGCCATGCTGGCGTGGGTCATGGACGCGGGGTGGCTGACCAGGGTCTCCACGCCGCCCAGGGACACGGCCAGACCCGCCAGGTGGACGTTGTCCATGACGACGCGGCCCGCCTCCATGCCGCCCTTGAGCTCGAAGGCGATCATGGAGCCGAAACCCGTCATCTGCCGCTTCGCGAGGTCATGCTGGGGATGGCTGGGGAGGCCGATGTAGCGGACCCAGGCCACCTGGGGATGGGCCTCCAGCCAGGGGGCGACCTTCCGGGCGTTCTCCTCGGCCCGCTCCACGCGGAGGGCCAGGGTCTTCAGCCCGCGGCTCACCATGTAGGACTGGTGGGGATCCATGTTCGCGCCGAGGTTCACGAGCATGCTGCGGATCTGCTTGTGCAGGGCCTCGGTCTTCGACACCACGATGCCGCCCACGATATCGGCGTGGCCGTTGATGAACTTGGTGACGGAGTGCAGCACCAGGTCCGCGCCCAGATCCAGGGGCTTCTGCAGGTGGGGGCTCGCGAAGGTGTTGTCCACCACCAGCAGGGCCCCGGCCGCGTGGGCGATCGCCGCCGCGCCCGCGATGTCGGTCACGGACATGGCGGGGTTGGAGGGGGATTCCACATAGACCAGCCTGGTGTTCGGCTTCATGGCCTTGCGGAGGTTCTCCAGGTCCGAGGTGTCCACGTAGGTGGATTCCACCCCGAACCGGCTCATGTGCTTCTCCATGAGGCCGCGGCTGGGGCCGTACACGCTGTCCGTGCTCACCATGTGGTCGCCGGCGCTGAGCAGGGCGAGGTACACGGTGCTGACGGCCCCCATGCCGCTGGCCATGGCGGTGGCGCCGAAGCCGTTCTCGAGCTGGGCGACGTTCTCCTCGAGCGCAGCCGTGGTGGGGTTGCCGATGCGGGTATAGATGTAGCCGTCCTCCGTGCCCGCGAAGCGGTTCGCGCCCTGCTGGGCGTTGCGGAAGGCGAAGGTGGACGTCTGGTAGATGGGCGTCACCACGCTGCCGTGGGCATCCTCGCGGATGCCTGCGTGGACAAGCTTGGTGTTGAAGCCTTTGTTGCGGGTATCCATGGGTGCTCCCTGTTCGAGTTGCTACTTGGCGGCTTGGTCCGACTTCTCCCGGCTGAACTCGGCCTGGCCGAAGTGCCCGCAGGCGGCGCTTCCAACGACAAGCAGGCTCATTTCGTCTCCGGCGGGAAGAGAAGACTGGATGGGTGGGTGCCCCTCTTGCAATTGGGGATGGGAGCGGGAGCAGTCAGGAATGCAACGGCTCTTCCACTCACCCTTCAAATCTGTCCGATTTGCAGGGTGAGCGCCGTTGTTGCATCCGGGTCATGGCCGGTTTCGAGCCTGGGACGAACGGGTCGTCTCGCAACGCTCCTCGAAGAGGAAAAGGATAACAGAATCGTCTTGGTCCAGGGCCCTCAGGCCGAGGCGCTGTCCTGGCCGACGAGGTCGAGGTCCAGCACCACGGCCTGGCGGGGGGCGTCGGCCCGCTCGATCCACTGGACCCGGGCGCCCAGGAGCCGGGCGAGCTGGATCAGGCCCTCGCGGGCCTCGCCGTGCAGGGCGCCGGACAGCTCGGGATGGAGGGTGAGGCGCACCTCGGCGCCCCGCAGGCGCTCGCCCAGGCGCACCAGCTCCCGGTAGGCGCGCAGGAGGGCGGTTTCGGGGCTGACCAGGCGCCCTGTGCCCCCGCAGGCGGGGCAGGGCTGGGTGAGCTGGCGCTCCAGGGAGGGGCCCGTGCGCTTCCGGGTCAGCTCCACCAGTCCGAATTCGGAGATGCCTCCGGCCCGGGCATGGTTGCGGTCCCGCTTCAGCTCCTCCTGGAGCCGCGTCAACACGGCGTCCCGGTGGGCCGGATCCCCCATGTCGATGAAGTCGATGACGACGATGCCGCCCAGGTTCCGCAGCCGGAGCTGGCGGACGATCTCGGGGATGGCCTCCAGGTTCGCGAGGTAGACGGTCTCCTCGAGATCCTTCTTCCCCACGAACTTGCCGGTGTTCACGTCGACGCTGACCAGGGCCTCGGTCTGGTTCAGCACGATGGAGCCTCCGTGCTTGAGGAAGACCTTGGGCTGGCGGGCCGCCTCGATCTCGTGCTCGATGCCGAAGGCGTCGAAGATGGGCAGGTCGGAGGTGAAGCGCTTCACCCGGTTGGCCCACTCGGGATGGAGCCCCTCGACGAAGGCCAGGACCTCCCGGTGCACCTCGGCGTCGTCCACCCAGAAGCTGGCCACCTCTTCGCGGAAGATGTCCCGGAGGACTTTCTGGAGCAGGCGCAGATCCTGCCAGACGAGGCCGGGGGCCGGGACCGTGGCGGCCTTGGCCTGGATCTCCCCCCACATCTGGCGCAGGAAGGCCACGTCGCCCACCAGGTCCTCGTCCTTCTCGCCGATGGCGGCGGTGCGGACGATGAAGCCTTCGCCGGGCAGGGCGTGGCTGCGGATGAGGTCGCGCAGCCGCTCGCGCTCCTCGGGGTCGGTGATCTTGCGGGAGATGCCGATGTGGTCGATGCCCGGCATGAAGACGAGGAACCGGCCGGGGAAGCTCAGGTGGCGGGAGAGGCGGGGGCCCTTGGAACCGATGGGATCCTTCACCACCTGCACCAGGGTCTCCTCGCCCTCCTTCAGGGGGGGCAGGGGCGCGGGGGGTGGCGGCAGTTCCTCGGCGGGGGTCTCTTCGCCGGCTTCCGCGTCCTCCTCTGGGGCCAGGTCCGCGGCGAGGCGCTGAGACATCTGGTCGTCCAGGTAGAGGAAGCCGTCCTTGGCCCCGCCGATGTTCACGAAGGCGCTCTGCATGCCGGGGAGGAGCTTGGCCACCCGGCCCTTGTACACGTCGCCCACCTGGCTCTTGTTCATCGTCCGCTCGAGGAACAGCTCGCAGAGCTGGCCGTTCTCAAGCAGGGCGATGCGCGTCTCCAGGGGGGTCGCATTGACCACCAGGGACTTCCGGACTTCCATGGAACCAACCTTTCAGAACTCGGCGGAGGGGCATCCTGCCCCGTCCCCAGGCCCCGGGGCCGTACCAGGCCGCAGGGAGATGCTTCTTTTCTACCATACCCCTTGGATGCCGCGCCGGGGCCCAAAGGTTCCGTTTCCGGCGTCAATCCCAGGGCCAGGGGAAAAGCCTGGACTGGGTTGACGAGATTAACTGGTTGATTAACACGATTTTAAAGCACTAATCCTGCTGATCCTGTCCCCGCTTTTCAGTCCGGGAAGGCCTGGACGCACAAGGGGGTTCGCTCCTGGGTGCGCTGCTCGGTGATGCGGTTGCGCTCGTCCACGAACACCACCTTGGGGGCGTGGGCCTCGCTCTCCTCGGCAGTCATCCAGCCGTAGGCGGCGATGATGACCAGGTCTCCCTTCTGCACCAGGTGGGCCGCGGCCCCGTTGATGCCCACCTCGCCCGATCCCGGCGTGCCCGGGATGACGTAGGTGGCCAGGCGCGACCCGTTGGTCACGTCATAGATGTCCACCTTCTCGTTCTCCAGGAAGCCCGCGGCCTGGATGAGCAGGGGATCCAGGGTGATGGAGCCCACGTAATCCACATCGGCCCGGGTCACCGTGGCGCGATGGATCTTTCCGAGCAGGAAGTGACGCAGCATGCTCCCTCCGGTCCAGGCTCTCTTCGGAGTCCCGGCCTACGGATAAGCATGGTCCCACGTGAACCCTGGGTCCAGCCTCGATTTTTTACTTTTTGATGCCGGGGTCAGTTGAAGAGCACCACGTGCAGGTTGAGGCCGATGTGGGGCGGGGGGATCGGGGGCGGGGCCACCGGCAGCCGGAAGGCCCCTTCGAGGTCCAGGCGGGCCCGAGGATCCTGGATCTGGCGCAGCACCCACCGGCCTTCCAGGAAGACATAGCAGCGGGAGGGATCCCCCGGGACCAGGGCGACATAGTGGCGCTCCTGGGGGCGCCAGTAGCCGGCCATCCAGGGGGGAGCCAGGTAGCGGTGGGGGTGCCGTTCGTCCTCGTAGCGGTGCCGTTCGTACCGTCGGCCCTCCCGGTCCCTGTCCGCCCAGAATCGCTGCTCGTCGCGGCCGCGTTCCTGCCAGACGCCCCGGTCGTCGCGGTCGCCGCGATCCCCGCGCCGGTCATCGCGCCGATCCCGGCGGTCGTCCCGGTCCTCGCGATGGCCTCGGCGGTCGTCCCGGTCCTCGCGCCGGTCCCGTCGGTCATCCCGGTCCTCGCGACGACCCTGATGGTCATCGCGGTCGGGACGGGCCTGGACCGGGGGGCCCTGGACGGCCAGGGCCAGGAGCAGGGCGGGGAAGAGCATCCGCTTCAGCATAGAGACCTCCTAGTTGAACAGCACCACGTGCAGGTCGATCCCCACCCGGGGCAGGGGGATCGGCGGCGGGGCGGCGGGCAGGCGCAGCGAGTCCCGGACCTCCGCCTGGAGGCTGAGGTCGAAGCCCTTCCGCAGTTCCCAGCGGCCGTCGATGAGGAAGTAGGCCCGGTCCTGGTACCTCGGGTCGATGGCCACGTAGGGCCGCTCGGGCACCCGGGGGCCGAACTTCTTCGCCAGGCCCGGGGGCAGTCCCCCCTTTTTGGCCAAGCCCGGGGGCACCCCGCCCTTCTTGGCGAGACCCGGGGGCACGCCGTGGTCGTGGCCACGTCCCTGGGGCATCGCCAGGGCAGCAAGGGTGAGCAGGGCCGGCACGAGCATGGGACCTCCTGGAGGGTCTGGTCCCAGGCTAGGCCCTCCGGGTCGGGGCGTCCATGCATCGAAAGGACTATCGGGCCCGCGCCCCCCTACTGGGAGGCCGCCGCCTCCAGGCCGGCGTTCTTCCGGCGGCCCTGGCTGCGCCTGCGCACCTCGAAGGCGAAGGCGTCGAGCACCTCCGGGTCGAGGGGCTCGCCGTTCATGGACAGGGTCAGGGTGGCCAGCCCTTCCCGTTCGGCCGCCTGGGTGAACTGTGCCTCCGCCAGTTTGTTCGGCATGCACTCCAGGGGGCCCGAGAGCACGGCGGCGTCGATCTCGCCCATCCGCCAGGCGTGGAGGGGCCCTCCCAGGCTCAGGACCGTCTCGCCCTCGAGGGCCTCGCGCATGTACGGGGAAGCGGCCCGCAGGGTCTCCTTCATGGAGGGCTTGGGCGGAAGCCCGAGGCAGCGGATGGCCTCCCGCTGGCACAGGTCGCCCAGACGCTGCTGGACCCAGCTTTCGAGGTGGGCGGAAGGCCCCCGTTTGTCGCCGTTGGCCCAGGCGGTGTGATCCGAGTAGCGCAGCAGGTCGGACGTGGATTCCACCGCGACCCGGAGGCCGCGGTCATTCAGGTGCTTCGCCACGAACCCGTTGGCGAAGGGTTCCAGGCGGACGTAGATCTCTCCGGTGACGAGGACGCGGGGCAGCGCCCTGCCGGTATCGGCCCTGGCCAGGGATCGCAGGGCCTTCCGCAGGAGCGCAGGAATGCCGTACGCCCGCCCTGTCGACGCTTCGAGGAGCACCCGCGACGGGGAGAGGTCCCCGGCGGCGGCCTTCTGCAGTTCCCGGAGGAGCCGGGCCTGCCACCGGCGGTGGATGCGCTCCGCCTGGCCCGGATCGCGTTCGGCCGGACGGACGTGCATGAGGCCGTCCTGGAGGATGCCGATGGCGGTGATGCCCGTGAGGACAAGCGCGGCGAATCCGGCGGGCAGCCCCTGGAAGTAGTCCCCCCAGGGCGGCGACCACACGCGGACCCGCGACTGGAGGCCCAGTCGCTCGATCACCATCTGCTCCAGGGTCCGGTAGGCCCCCAGGCGGCAGGGCCCGCAGGCGGTGGGCATGATGAACAGGAAGCGGGCCCCGGGCTCGCGCTCCACCCGCTGGAGCATGGAACCGAGGGTGAGCGTCATGGGGAGGCATTCCTTCCCGGAGGTATGCCGGCGGCCGGCGGCCAGGCTGCCCGAATCGACCAGGGGAAGGACCTCGACCGGGATGCCGTGCCCGCGGAATACGGCGCCCGCGGCCAGGGACTCCGGGCCCATGGAGGGGATGAGGATGGTCTCTCCTCGCGTGGCGATCTCGTGGAAGCTGCGGGTCCCCACCCGCAGCCGGTCGGCCTCGAGGGGCGGCTGCTCCCGGGGCCGGCGCTGGGCCTCGCGCACGCAGTGCAGGAAGGCCTCCACCCGGGTCTTGGTGCCGGCATCCCCGGCGTGGCCGTCGGTCTCGATGAGGGAGAAGGGTTTGCCCTCCATGAGCCAGGCGAAGAAGTGGGCCGTGAAGCTGTCGGGACCGCAGGAATAGTTGGAGCAGAAGATGCTGAAGAGGCCCGGCGTCCGCCGGACGTGCCAGGCGGCCCGGAGGATCCGCTGGCTGTGCCCCCAGTAGATCTCCTCGAAGGTCGGTGTGCCTTCCGGCAGCGGCAGGCAGTCCACCGGGATGGCGATGGCGCCCTGCTCCCTCAGGATGGCGGGGACATTGGAGTTGAGCACGTCGTTGTGGATGGTGTAGCCGCGGCCCAGGACGGCCACGGCCACGAGATCGTGGTCGCGGCAGTAGTCCAGGGCCTCCTGTCCGATGGCCTGGAGCCTGGCTTCGAAGGCCATCTGGGCGGATCGGCCTGCGGTCCACGCGGAGCGCCAGCGCCGCTCGGCTCCGCGGCCCAGATCCTGGGCCAGCCGGCGGCAGCTCTCCTGGAACGCCGGAGAATCGAAGAACCCCGGGCCCATGTCCACCACCGGCGAGAGGATCCGGGGCCCGCCCTCGAGGTTCAGGCGGAGCACGTCCGGCGCGCCCTGGGTGATGGGGCAGATGACGGAGTGGGGCTCGTCGCCGACCCGCGGCAGCTCCCGGATCATGGGGAGGAACAGGTAGTCGGATCCGCCCTCGGCCATCCCCGCCACGAGGCCGTGGTACTGCTGCATGGGGGCGCAGAAGGGGATCGGCGCCTCCTCGATGCCGCGCTTGAGGGTCTCCCGTCCGGCGGAGGAGACCACGTCCAGATCGAGGCCCAGCTCGTGGAGGAAGGTGGCGTAGAAGGGCAGCAGGCCCTGGAGCTGGAACTCGTCCGTCAGGGCCACCCGGGGGCGTCCCCGGGGTACCGCCAGTTCGGCCACGTGAGCCGCGAGGTACTCCCGCCGCGCGCGGAAGGGATCCGGCGCGCGGTCGGGCAGCTTGGTCCGGCGGGTTCCCCGGTCCCACAGGGAGCAGCCGCCGCCCCAGGTGAACTTCTTGCGTTCCTCGCCCACCACGGTCGAGAGGCGGTCGATGCGGCACTTGTTCCCGGCGCCTCCGCAGCCCTGGGTGGACTGGCAGTGGAACTGGTCCTTGGCCTCCACCTTCGCCTCCAGGAACCGGACCCCGTCCAGGGCGGGAAGGCTCGCCCAGGGCAGCTCGCGCTCCGCGAGGAGGGCGATGCCGACGGCGCCCATGAGGCCGGGATCTGGCGGAACGATCACTTCGGCGCCCGTCTGCCCGGCGACGGCCGCGGCCAGCGCGTCGGATGCGAAGGGCATGCCCTGGCAGAAGATGACCTGGCCGACGCTGCGGCTGCCCTTGACGCGGTTCAGGTAGTTCGCCACCACCGAGTGGTAGATGCCGGCGATGATGCGGTCCCGGGGGACTTCCGAGGCCACGGCCTCGTCCATCACCTCGGCCATGAAGATGCTGCAGTGCTGCCCGAGGGCCGCGCACCCGTCCGCCCCGATCGCCGTGCGGCCCAGGTGCTGCACATCCTCGATGCCGTTGAAGCGGCGGCCCTGCTCTTCGATGAAGGACCCCGTGCCCGCAGAGCAGGCCTCGTTCATGGCCGCATCCACCACCCGTCCGCCTTCGAGCCGGATGTACTTGGCGTCCTGCCCGCCGATCTCGAAGATGGTGTCCACCCGGGGGTCGAAGGACAGGGCGCCGGTGGCGTGAGCGGCGATCTCGTTCATGACCCATACGGCCTCGCCGCCATAGCAGATGGCCAGCAGCGATCCCACGATCTCGCGGCCGGAGCCGGTGACGCCGAATCCCTTGATGCGGTGGATGGCCGCAGGGCTCGCCAGGAAGCGCCGCAGGAGCGCCTGGGCGGCCTGGACGGGGGCGCCATCGGTGCCGAGGTAGCCCTCCCAGAGGGGCGCGGAAGAGGCCAGGTCCAGGGCCACGGCCTTCGACCCGGTGGACCCGATGTCGAAGCCGATCAGGATGTCGGTGGCCTCCGTCCGGGCGGGGCGCGCCGGGGCCGGCATGTGATGGACCCGGCCGAGCGAAGCCCCGAGCGGAGGGAGGATCTCGACCTTCGAACCCTCGCGGGATTCGATCAGGTCCGCCAGGGGGACCGTGCGGGCCCCGTAGTCCGCCGCCAGGACGGCCGCGCCCATGGCCTCGAGGAAGAGGCCCTCCTCCTCGGCGGTCTCGACGAGGCTCAGGCCGTGCCGTTCGGAGAACCGCCTGAAGTGGGCCCGGATCCGGGCGGACCGGGAGACGCCGCCCGCCAGGAGGAGCCGGGGAGGGCACACCCGGGGCTTGAGGAGCGCCTGCACGTTCTCCGCGATGGCGTCCAGCAGGCCCGCAAGGATCCGTTCCTTCGGCTCGCCCTTGTTGGCGAGGTGCGTCATGTCGGTCTTGAGGATCACGGGGCAGCGTCCGGAGAGGGGGGCGGGATCCGTCACGTCCTCGGCGAGGCGCGCGGCTTCGGCCACGCCGAGCCCGAAGCGGCCCACGAGCTGCTGGAGGAAATTGCCGGTGCCCTGGGCGCAGCGTCCGTTCTCCCGGAAGACCTCGCGGCCCGGGCCCCTCAGCTCCAGCGCCGAGAAGCCGCGGCTGCCGATGGACACGACGGTGAGCGGCTCGGTGCCGTACCGGATGCGGATGCCGGTGGCCAGCGCCTGCTGGACGGGGACCCGCAGGAGCCCGACCTGGCGGCCCAGGCGGCCTGTGACCGCCGCTCCGTGTGCCCCGTCCCAGTCCAGATCTGCCAGGGCACGGCGGAGGCAGCCACCGGGATCCTTGTGGTGTTCGACGAGGAGACGGCGCCCCAGGGTCCAGTCGCCGCGGGAACCGGTGAGTTCGGCGATCTTGAGGGTTTCGGCCCCCAGATCGATTCCGATGTATCGGGGCATGTCCGTCTCCGCGAGGCCGTCCGGCGGCGACCTGTCCGGGCGGGAAGGGTGTGGGGCTCTGGGGCTCAAGGTGCGGACGATTCCGCACCCCCGCCAACGGAAAGGAGCGGCAAGCGGCGGCAGCGGGACCGGGTCCCGTTTCGTCGCAGACTCTGCCTCAGTGGAAGCCGGTTTTTCCCATCAGATGTCCTTTCGATCATCAATGGATGTGCTAGACTCCAACGCTCCTCCAGCTACACGGTTCGCCTACCCCCAGGCCGTCCGATGACGCCAGATCCGTCCGAAGAACTCCTCGAGTCGTGGAAGGAGATCGCCTCCTTCCTGAACCGGGACATCCGCACCGTCCAGCGATGGGAGAAGGTGGAGGGGCTCCCCATCCACCGCCATGTCCACGACAAGCTGGGCAGTGTCTACGCCTACCGCGCCGAACTGGAGCGCTGGAAACAGGGCCGGCGAGCCTCGCTTCCACCGGAGGCCGCAGAAACCGCCGACCCTGTGGCTCCGGAGGAGGGGCTGTCCGCCGAAGCCGCGCCGGACTCCGGTCCGCACGACCCACCCCCGGCACCCGCGACAAAGGACGACATGCCGCGACACGAGGGGGATCCGGTCCTCCGGAGGCGCCGGTCGTGGCTCCGGACGGCCCTCTTGACGGCGGGGGTCGTCCTGCTGGTGTGGACGACCTGGCATGCCCTGAAGTCGTCCTCTCCCCAGCGGGGCTCCATCGCCGTGCTCCCCTTCGCCAACCTCAGCGGCGATCCCGGGCAGGAATACTTTTCCGACGGCATGACCGAGGAGATCATCACCCAGCTGAACAAGCAGCAGGTCGGGGGGCCCCGCATCGTGGCCCTGGGCTCCTCCCTCTGGTACAGGAACACGCCCAAGCCGCCCCGGCAGATCGCGGCGGAGCTGAGGGTGGAGTATCTGCTGGAGGGCACGGTCCGCCGGTCGGGCGACCGGGTGCGCATCTCCGTCCATCTCCTGCGCGGGAAGGACGAGACCCACCTCTGGGACGAGAGCTACGATTCGGAGGTCCGGGACATCCTGTCGGTCCAGCGGGCCGTGGCGGAGAATGTCGCCGGGAACATCAACCAGCGGCTGGGGCCCGCCGCCGCCCGGACCCCCAGGCAGGTGAACGAGCGGGCCTACGAGACGTATCTCAAGGGACGGTTCTTCTGGAACAAGCGGGATCCGGCCAGCCTCCTGAAGGCCCTCCACTTCTTCGAGGAGGCCGCCGCCATCGACGGCTCCTACGCGCCGACCTATGTCGGCCTGGCCGACTGCTACACCCTGCTCGGCTCGGTGGAGATGGGCGCCATGGCGCCCAACGAGGCCATGCCCCTGGCCAAGGCGGCCGTGGGCAAGGCCCTGGCCCTGGATCCCGAACTCGCCGAGGCCCACGCGTCCCTGGCCCACCTCAAGCTGATCTACGACTGGGACTGGGCCGGGGCCGAGCGCGAGTTCCACCGCGCCATCCAGCTCAACCCCGGCTCGCCCACGGCCCACCAGTGGTTCGCCCTCTACCACAACGCCCTCGGCCAGACGGACGAGGCCCTGACGGAGCTGCACCAGGCCGAGCGGCTCAACCCCCTGTCCCCCACGGTGATGACGGCCTTCGCAGAGACCTACTACTTCGCCCGGCGCTACGAGGAGGCGGAGGGCGCGGCCCGGGCCGCCCTGGAGATGGAGCCGACCTTCCTCCTCGGGCAGGTGAACCTCGGGCGGGCGCTGGAGAAGCAGGGCCGGTACCCGGAGGCGGTGGACATCCTGAAGCGGGGCTGGCTCGGGTCCGGGAAGGGACCCGGGATGGCCATGCTCCTGGGCTACACCTATGCCCGCCAGGGAAACACCGCCAAGGCCCGGGAGATGCTCCAGGAACTCCACCACCCGCCGCTCTACGGGGGCAAGCCGCTCTACGTCCCCGCGCTCTACTTCGCCGCCGTCCACAACGGTCTGGGCGAGACGGACGAGACCTTCCAGAGGCTTGACCAGGCCGTCGGCGAACGGTGCGAGTACCTGATCTACCTGTGGCAGGACCCCATGGCCGACCCGTTGCGGCAGGATCCCCGGTTCAGGAAGCTGCTCCAGGCCGTGGGCCTGAGGCCCGGGACCTCCGGCAGGGCCGAGCCGTCCGCGGCCCCCTAGAGGTTCTGGGGGCTCAGGCTGACGTTCAGGCCGGCCTCGTCGGGGGAGGGGGCCAGGATGACGTTGTCGATGAGCCGGGTGTTGTCCACGAAGGCGGCCGCACAGAGGGCCACCGTCCGGTCGATGGAACCCTGGAGCGTCTCCAGGGTCTGGGCGTCCACCAACTCCAGGTACTGGACCCGGGTGACTCCGGACTTCGCGTGGGTGAGGGGGTCCCGGGCGATCTCCAGCAGACGGGCGGCGCTGCGCTCGCCGCCTTCGAAGGCCTCCCGGGCCGCCAGGAGGCCCTGGCTGAGGGACAGGGCCCGCTTCCGGCCCTCCTCGTCCAGGTAGGTGTTCCGGCTGCTGAGGGCCAGTCCGTCGGCCTCGCGCACCGTGGGGACCACCACCACGTCCACGGGCATGTTGAGATCCCGCACCATGCGGCGTATGACCACGGCCTGCTGGTAGTCCTTCTGGCCGAAGAAGGCCAGGTCGGGCTGCACGATGCTGAAGAGCTTGGCGACCACCGTGGCCACCCCCCGGAAGTGTCCGGGCCGGAACTGCCCGCAGAGGGGCTCGGCCAGGCGGCCGGGTTCCACGTGGGTCTGGAAGCCCGTGGGGTAGATCTCGGCGACCTCGGGGATGAACAGCACGGAGGCGCCGGTCTCCAGGCAGAGGCTCTGGTCCCGCTCCAGGTCCCGGGGGTAGCTGGCCAGGTCCTCGCCGGCGCTGAACTGATTGGGATTCACGAAAATGGACACCACGGTGGCGTCGCACCGGGCCGCGCTCTGGCGGATGAGGGCCCCGTGGCCCTCGTGGAGGAAGCCCATGGTGGGGACGAAGCCGACCCGCTGGCCCTGTTCCCGGAGGGTTCTCAGGAGGGCCCTCAAATCAGCGATGGTACGCACAACGCGCATGGCCAAAAAACGACTCCCTTTGGGTGACGCCGCTCAGAATACCAAGGCTCGGGTCAGGGTTTCCACTGGGCCACGGCCGGACGGACGGCTTCTGGAAGGGTATAGGATTCCCGGGCATCGGGGAAGCCTCCCCCCCGCACGTCTTCGGCCCAGGCGGCCAGGGCCGAACGCAGGTCTTCGAATCCCTGGGCATAGCGTCGGACGAACTTGGGGCCGGGGTCCGGGGAGAGGCCCAGGACATCATGGAAGACCAGCACCTGGCCCGAGCAGCCGGGCCCGGCGCCGATGCCGATGGTGGGGATGGCCAGGGTCTCGGTGATGCGAGCCGCCAGGTCCGCGGGGATGCCCTCCAGCACCAGGCTGAAGCAGCCGGCATCCTGCAGCCGCTGGGCGTCCTCCAGGAGGCGGATGGCGTCGGACCTGACCCGGCCCTGGACCTTGTAGCCCCCCATGGCATTGAGGCTCTGGGGCGTGAGGCCCAGGTGGCCCATGACCGGGATCTCGGCGTCCAGCAGGGCGTGGATCATGGGCAGACGCTTGGCGCCGCCCTCCAGCTTGACCCCGGCCGCTCCGCGCTGGAGGAAGCCTCCGGCGTTCCGCAGGGTGTCCTCCACGCTCAGGTGGAAACTCAGGTAGGGCATGTCCGCCAGGAGCAGGGCCATGGGATGGGTCCGGGCCACGGCCTCCAGGTGGTGGTTCATCATGGCCATGCTGACGGGCAGCGTGTTCTCGAAGCCGAGGCAGACATTCCCCACGCTGTCGCCCACGAGGATCATGTCCACCCCCGCGGCATCGGCGATGCGGGCGGTGGGGGCGTCGTAGGCCGTGGTCATCACCAGGCGTCGTCCCGCCTGGGCCCAGGCCTGGAGCTGGGGGATGGTGACGCGGGCGCGGGTTTCCGGGGTCTGGTGGCTCATGGGGTCTCCGCTGGAAGGTCGAAGCCGTGGAACCCTCATGAGTACACAAAGCCGGGGGCAGGATTAACAGGATTCGAAAAGCGGAACAGGATCCGGGCCGGAATCGCACGTCGGCCTGGGCTGGGTTTCATTTTAAATCCTGTTAATCCATCTTTTAATTCTGTCGATCCAATCGATGCCCTTCACTCCGGATCGGGGAACGCCGGCAGGTTCACCTGGGTGGGGGTGTAGTCGACCAGGGGATCCGCCCTTTCCGGGAGCACGAAACGCAGGCCCACGGCCGCCACGGTCTCCTTGAACAGGTGGAGGTCCTCCCGTCCCAGGAAGGAGGTCTCGTGGCTTTCCGGCAGGCGCATCCAGAGCTGCTGCAGGCTGGGGAAGGCATCCTGCATGCGGGCCCGGGCCCCCAGCTTCTCGCCCCGACGGAGCAGCAGAGCCGCGCCCTCGCAGCTGGCCTCCAGCACCTGGGCCGGGAATTGCAGGTCCCGGGCCGCGGCCAGGACCTCGCTCCAGGCCTGAAGGGTCTCCTGGGCCACGGTCTCGGAAGGCGGGGCGGTGGAGAGGAGGAGGGCGTGGGCCCGGTGCCACTCCAGGTCCAGGAGCCGGGAATCGCAGCCCTCCACGGGCCCCTTCAGGTTCTCGAGGATGGCCCAGCCCTGCTCGGGGGCCTCCTGGTGGACCCGCTGGGCCTCGCGGGCCTCCGCCTGGGCGAAGCGCAGCTGGGCGATCCGCTGGCGCCAGAGGAGGCCCGTGGACTCGAACTGGACCGCGGCGGCCTGGTAGAGCCGGGCCGCGTCCCGCCAGGCCCCCCGGAACCGGGCCACCTCGCCCTGGAGCAGGGTCTGGTCCCCCTTCTCCTCAGGGGAGAGCACCCCGGGCCGTGCCGCCAGGGCGTTGAGCTGGGCATGGTCAGCCGCCACGGTGTCGCCCAGCGCGGCGAGGGTGCGGGCGCGCCAGCTCTGGGCCATGGACACCGTGGCCGTGTCCCCCAGCCGCTGGGCGTGCTGGAGGGCCCGGTCCAGGTGGGACAGGGCGGGGCCGAGGTACTGCTGGAGGCTGCGGACGGAGCCCAGGGCGAGATGGGCCTGGGCCTGGAGGGCCACGTCGGTCTGCAGACGGGCCGTCTGGAGAGCCTCCTGGAGGAGCCCAAGGCAGGGTTCCGCCTGACCCTGGGCCAGGCGGACCTGGGCCAGGGCGATCTGGACGGGGACGAGGCTCCGGTAGTCCTGGCCGTGCTCCAGCATCCGCTGGGCGGACTGGAGCAGTGAGGAGGCGCGCCGGAACTGGGATTGCCCCGCCAGGGCCCGTCCCAGGGCCAGCAGGAGCGCCGCCTGGTCCTGGGGATGGGGCTTCCCGCCCCCCACGTTCAGCAGCTGGAGGCCTTCCTCCAGGGCCCGGACGCCCTTGGTGAGGTAGCCCTGGAGCAGGTGGAGGGAACCCAGGGCCAGCCGGAGCCGGGGCTGCTCGGGATGGAGGGGGTGGTCGGACAGCCGCTCCGCGGCCGCCAGGATGGCCTCCTGGGCCTCGGCCGGACGGCGCAGGAGGAGATCGATCGTGGCCTGCTTGCGGAGCAGGCGGGCCTCCGCAAGGCCGGTCTCCCTCCGGTCTCCGGCCGGGATGCGTCCGAGGGCCTCCTGGGCCTTCCGGAGGGCCTCCAGCGCCAGGGTCGCGGCAGGGCGGGGGGCGTCGCCGCCCTGGGAGACCAGAGCCCCCTGGGAGCCGGTGGCCCAGGCATCCGCCAGGTACTCGTAGAGCTGGGCCTCCTCGGCCGGGCGGGGCTGGAGTTCCAGGGCCTGGTCCACGATGCGCTGGGCCTCCTGGGGGGCGGCGGAGGGATCGCGCTTGATGGCCGCCAGGACCGCGGCCAGGGCCGTGGCCTGGTCGGAGGCCAGGGCCTGGAGGGTGACGGAGAAGGCCAGGGCGCCGCCCTGCTCCTGGATGACCGCCAGCAGGGCCCGGGCCAGGCGCTTCAGCTCCGGCTGGGGCGTGTGGGAGAGCACCAGCTCGCGCCAGCGCGGGTCCGGGATGCTGACATCGCTCCGCCGGAGCTGCACCAGCCGTGACCCCACCGCCCCCTGGAGGGCATCCTCCAGCGCATCCCCCGCCAGGCCCAGGAGCCGGCCCAGGGAGTTGGTGGGGAGCGGGCGGTCCGCCAGGGCGAGGAGTCGCACGAGGGTGGCGGAGGCGGGCGGGAGGCGCTGGAGACGGCCCAAGAAGATCTGCCGCATGAGGTCTTCCTCCGCCCGGGGTACGGGGGGATGGTCGGAGGCCAGGGCCCAGCAAGCCCGTTCCCAGACCAGGGTGCCGTCCTGCTGGGCCAGTTCCAGGAAGTTGCGGAGGAGCCCCGGGTTGCCCAGGCTGCGGTTGAGCAGGTCGTCCACGTAATCGGCTGGCAGCGCGTGGCAGCCCAGCAGGTCATCCAGGACTCGCCGCAGGTCATCATCCTCCAATCGGTTCAGGCCGATCAGGGCCGCGGAGGGCTCGGAACGGAGCTGGGCGATGAGGGGCTTGAGCCCCGCGCCCTGGGCGCCCGTGGAGAGGGAGAGGAGCCAGGGAGCCCGGGAGGCGTGGGCCAGCTCCCGGATGAGGGCCAGCACATCGGGGGCGGCCCGGTCCAGGCCCGACAGGTGGATGAGCCGGGGATGCACCCCGGTGGCGAAATCGATGGCCGCCAGGGTGGCCCGGATCTCCTCGGCCTCCGGGCCCGCTTCCTGGCGGTTGAGGGCCCGCCCTCCCGTGAGGAAGGCGAAGGCCTGGACCCGCAGGGCCAGGGCCTTCGCCGAGGCCGGGTGCCGGGCGTAGAGGTCCACCTCGCTCCCCTGGAGCAGGGCGTCGAGAAGCCGGCCCAGGAAGCGTCCCGCGGGCTCCTCCGGGGAGGCCGCCAGGTGGTGGACCCAGATGCCCTCGCTCTCCGCCACGGCGCAGGCCCAGGCCGCGAGATGCTCCTTGCCGACCCCTTCCTCGCCCTGGAGCAGGATGATCCGTTCCATGGGGATGGGTGCTCCCAGCCCCAGCACCAGGGACTTGAGGTAGGTCAGCTCTTGGCTCCGGCCCCGGATGGGGCGGGAGACGGGATCCGAGAGGTCCAGGGGGTGGGTCCAGGGCTGGTCCTCGGACGGCGCCTCGGGGGCCTGGTCCGGCAGCAGGCCGGGCAGGCGATCCAGGCCCCAGGGGGCCGGGCCCAGGACCCGGGGCGCGAGGATCAGGCCCGTGCGGACGGTGAGCGTTTCGGGGTGCAGGAATCGCGGGTGGGGGCTGGCGCCGGCGGCCTCGCCCAGGTGGCGCAGGAAGGTCTCCCGCGGCCCGGGGCCCCACTCGGGCCAGAGGCGGGAGAGGGGCGTCCCGTGAACGACCTGGAGGTACCAGGCCTCCTCGTCGTCGTAGCCGAAGTGGCAGTGGACGGGATCCAGGGGCCCGGCGTCCAGGAATCGGCCCAGGAACGCCTCCCGGAGCTGGTCCAGGTCCCGGTCCGGGGGGCGCGGGGTCCAGAGCTGGAGGAGGACCCGGGAGCCGTCGCTCTCCCGGCGCATGAGGTGCCATGCGCAACCCTCCCCCTGGCTCAGCTCCATGAGCCAGGTGTAGCGGTGGGCACCCAGGAAACGGGTCACGTCCATGGACGGAGTCCGGGCGTCAGGGCGGTTCTGGGGAGCATGGCGGGAGTCTACCAGAGAGCCGGAAGGCCGCCGGGAGGGCTACCGCGCCAGGAAGGGATCCAGGATCACCGCCGCCGTGAGCAGCAGGGCGAAGAGGTTGATGTTCATGAAGACCCGGCGGAACATCCGGGCGTCCAGCTCCTCCTTCAGGAGCGGGATCGAACCCACGATCAGCCACAGCGCGGCACCGGCCAGGAGGAGGAGGGTCGGCGGGGTGCCGAGGACCCGGAACACGGGCAGCAGGCCACAGGCCGCAGCCGTGCCGCAGATCCAGGTGAAGGTGAGCCGGGCCAGCCGCCGGCGGCCGAAGACCTTCACCAGGGTGGGGAAGCCGGCCTCCTCGTAGCCCTCGGCGTGGAGGGCCACCAGCAGCCAGAAGTGAGGCACCTGCCAGATGAAGAAGACAAAGGCGAGGGCGAGGATGGTCGGATCCTGGATGGACCCGCCGGCCGCGGCCCAGCCGATGGCGGGGGGCAGGGCGCCGATGAGCGATCCGGGCACCACGGCGAAGGCGCTGACCCGCTTCAGGGGCGTGTAGAAGCCGTTGTACCAGGCCATGGCCAGGGCGCCCAGCCAGGCCGCGGTCCAGTTGTGCGCGAAAAGCAGCACGAGGAAGCCCGCCACGGCCAGGGTCGAGGCGATGGCCACGGCCCCGGCGGGGGTGAACTCGCCGCGGGGCAGGGGCCGGTGCCAGGTGCGGGGCATCCGGGCGTCCAGGTGACGCTCCTGGAATTCATTGAGCGCGCTGGAACCCATGGCCAGGAGGAGGATGCCCAGGAGGGTCGTGACGAGGCCGGCATCCGCCCCCCGGCGGCAGGCGATGTAGCCGGCCGCCGCGGTGAAGGTGGAGGCGCCCGAGATGCGCAGCTTGGTGAGCTCCAGGAAGGAGGCAGCCAGGCCGGGTTTCTGGGCGGGGATGGCGGCGGCGTTCACGGGGGCTCCGGGGCTACTTCAGGGTCTTCAGGTAGCTCACGACCTCATCCAGCTCCCTGGGCTCCAGGGGCATGACGGGCATGGAGGGCGGATAGCCGCGCACCACGGTCTTCATGGGCTCCTGGATGGCCTGGCGAAGGTAGGCCTCGTCCACGGTGACCGTGCGGGTGGCGCCCGCCACCAGCACCGCCTCACGCTTGCCGAAGAGGCCCTTGAACGTCGGGCCGACCATGGGCTTGCCGTCCACGGAGTGGCAGTCCAGGCAGCCCTTGGCGGTCATGAGCGCCACGGCCGGGTGGAGGGCCGGGGCGGCGGGCTGGGGCGGAGCCGCCACAGGGAGGGGCTCGGGGGCGTTCTCGCCGCCGAAGTACCAGGCCTTGAAGGACTCCTCGGGGACGACCACGACCTTGCTGAGCATGAGGCTGTGGTCCACGCCGCAGATCACGGTGCACTCGATGTCATAGGAGCCCAGCTTCGTGGCCTCGAACCAGGTGGTGTTCGCGTGGCTGGGCACCGCGTCGATCTTCAGGCGGAAGGCCGGCACGAAGAAGCCGTGGATCACGTCCAGGCTGCGGACCTCGAGCTTCATGGGCTTGCCCAGGGGCGCGTAGAGGATCTTGCTCTGCTTGCCGTTGGGGTACTCGAAGGACCAGCTCCACTGGCGGGCGTTGACCTTCACGCCCATGGCGTCCCGGGGGGCCTGCCGCATGTACTCGTAGTTGGTCCAGCCGTAGTAGAAGATCGAGAGGAAGAGCACCAGGGGGATGGTGGTCCAGAGGATCTCGAGGCCGGTGTGGCCCTCGATCTGCTCAGCCTTCGGGTGGCGCTTGCGGCTGTAGCGGATGACGAAATAGATCATCAGCATGGTGATGAACAGAAGGAACGCCACGGAGAGACCGAACACGTAGAAGAACACCGCGTCTGATTTCTGGGCGGAGATGGAGGCTTGCTTCATCCATTCCATGGCGGAACCTCAGCGGAAAGCGACGTCAGAGAACAACAGGGCGAAGAAGATCAGGAGCGTCCCCAGGGTGACCAGGACGACCCCCTTGAGGAGGGGGCCTTCGTACCTCAGGTGCATGAAGAAGTAGAAGACCAGGCCGGCCTTGATGGGGGTCAGGACCAGGAGTCCCCAGACGGCGTAGCTCTGGCCGAAGTGGCTCATGAGGACCAGGAGGCCCGTGAGGACCACCAGGGCCAGCCAGACCTTCACGAAGGTCCCGTAGCCCGGGTGCTCGACGGCATGCTCGTCAGTGTGGGGAGAGGATGGGAGGGCGTGTTCGCTCATGTCTCGATCCTTACGCCGCGAGGTAGAACAGCGGGAGGAGGAAGATCCAGATCACGTCCACCAGGTGCCAGTAGAGGCCCCCGTTCTCGAGGTGGACGTACCGGTCCTGGGTGATCTCATCCTTGGCGACCTTCACGAGCATGTAGGCCAGGACGGAGAGTCCGGCGATGACGTGCAGGCCGTGGAGGCCCGTCATGGTGAAGTAGAGGCCGAAGAAGACCTGCTCGCCGTGGGGGAGCGTGGCCAGGTGCTGCGCGTTCGGGTAGAGGCCGTGATGGAACTTGGTGGCCCACTCGAAGGACTTGATGACGAGGAAGACGACGCCCAAACCCAGGGTGGTGGCCAGGAAGGCCATGGTCTTGCGCTTCTCGCCCCGCTGGATGGCCACGATGCTCAGGACCACGGTGAGGCTGCTGGTGAGCAGCACCAGGGTGTTCGTGATGCCGAGGGTGGCGTTCAGCTCCCCACCGGCGTGGTGGAACTCCGCGGGGTACTGGGAACGCATGTAGGAGTAGGCGATGAAGAGTCCCCCGAAGAGGACCATCTCCGTCACCAGGAAGAGCCACATGCCCAGCCGGGCGCCGAAGTCGTCCCGGTGGACCGCGTGGGCGTGGGTGGTGTCACTCATCCGTTGTCCTCCTGGGGGAAGTGGTAGGGGCCCTCGGTGATGGTGGGGATCACCTCGAAGTTCTCGGCGATGGGGGGGCTCGGGAGCGTCCACTCCAGGGTCACGCCGCCCCAGGGATTGCCCTCGGCCTTTTCGCCTTTGAAGGCGGCATGGACCAGGGTGCCGAAGAACATCACCAGGCCGAGCACCAGGAACCAGCTGCCCACGGTCGCGATCTCATGGCCCGTGTTGAACTGGGGCAGGTGGTGGAAGTAGCGGCGGGGCATGCCCATGACCCCCAGCACCAGCATGGTGAAGTAGAGCATGTTGAAGCCGATGAACATGGGGAACCAGGAGGCGTAGATGGCCTTCTTGGAATACATCTTCCCGAACATCTTGGGGAACCAGTAGAGCAGGGCGGCGAAGAAGGCCATGCCGGTCCCACCGAACATCACGTAGTGGAAGTGGCCCACGATGAAGTAGGTGTCGTGGATGTGCACGTTGACGGCCAGGGCCCCCTGCATGACGCCCGTCAGGCCCCCGATGCAGAACAGGAAGATGAAGGTCAGGGCGAAGAGGAGCGGGGGCTGGAAGTCGATGGAGCCCTTGTAGAGCGTGCTCACCCAGTTGAACACCTTGATGGCGCTGGGCACGGCCACGACCATGGTGAGCAGCGAGAAGGTCATCAGGGCGAACTGGCTCAGGCCGCTGGTGAACATGTGGTGGGCCCACACCAGGCTGCCCACGCCGGCGATCGCCATGCTGGAGAAGGCGATGGCCTTGTAGCCGAAGATGGTGCGCTTGGCGAAGGTGGGCAGGATCTCCGTGATGGCGCCCATGGCGGGCAGGATCATGATGTAGACGGCCGGGTGGCTGTAGATCCAGAAGAGGTGCTGGTACAGGAGGGGGTCGCCGCCCTTGGCGGGATCGAAGATCCCGATGCCGAACGCGCGCTCCAGGATCACCAGGACCAGGGTGATGGCCAGGATCGGCGTGGCCAGCAGCTGGATCCAGGCGGTGGAATAGAGGGACCAGCAGAACAGGGGCATCCGGAACCACTTCATCCCGGGGGCCCGCAGGCGGTGGATGGTGGTGATGAAGTTGATGCCCGTCAGCATCGAGGAGAAGCCCAGGAGGAAGGCTCCGAACACGGCCATGGAGACGTTCGTCCCGGTCCTCAGGCTGAAGGGCACGTAGAAGGTCCAGCCCGTGTCAGGCGCCCCGTGCCCGAGGAAGAGCGACAGAACGGCGACGATCGCGCCCGCCATGTAGAAGTACCAGGAGGCCAGGTTCAGGCGCGGGAAGGACACATCCTTGGCGCCGATGAGGATGGGCAGGAAGAAGTTGCCGAAGACCGCCGGCAGGCCGGGCACCACGAACAGGAAGATCATGATCACGCCGTGGACCGTGAACAGGGCGTTGTAGGTCTCGGCGGTGATCAGGTGCTGGAAGCGGGTCAGCTGGACCAGGCGCATGACGAAGCCGATGGCCACGGCGACGAAGAAGAAGCTGATCATCGAGTACAGGTAGAGCAGTCCGATCCGCTTGTGGTCGGTGGACGTCAGCCAGGCCATGAGCCCCTTGCGGGCCCCGGTGTCCTCGAGGTAGCTCGGCTGGACGGTGGTGGCGTGGGTGCTCATTCGCCCTCCTCGGACTTGTCCTTCTTGCGGCCCTTGGAGACCAGGGCGAAGACGAAGATCGCCGCCGCGAGAAGGGTGATGGCTGCGGCCACCTTGGTGAAATCCAGGACGTACTTGCGGCCCTGGGGGTCATAGCTGAAGCAGAACTTGAGCAGCTTGTTGATGGAGGGATGGGCCTCGCCCCGGGCGGCCTCCTGCAGGGCCAGCTCCAGGTCGGCGGGCAGGTAAGTGATGCCGTACATGTACCGGGTGACCTTGCCCTGGGGGCTGAGGATCATGATGGCGCCTGCGTGGACGAAGTCATCTCCCACCCGCTTGTACTTGAAGCCCACCGAACCGGCCAGGGCCCTGGTGGTGGCAGCGTCACCGGTCAGGAACCGCCAGGCCACGGGCGGGAAGGGGCGGGTGATCTCGCCCAGGTAGTTGGTGCGCTTCTGGGCCGCCATCTCCGGCGTGTCCCGGTCGTCGAAGCTCACGGTGATGACCTGGAAATCCTTGCCGGGGTTCGCATTGACCTTGTTCAGGACATCAGCGAGCCCGTTCAGCTGGGGCGTGCAGATTCCCGCGCAGCGGAAGTAGTTCAGGGTGAGGATGGTCGGCTTGTCGACGAGCGAACGCAGGGAGACGGGCTTGCCCGCCTCGTCCTTCAGGACCAGATCCAGGGGGATGGTCTGGCCCAGCTTCTCGTCCACCCCGACTTCCTCGGCGGTGAAGGTGGGGGCCGGGGCGGCAGGCCTGGCCTCGGACTGGGCGCGGACAGCGGGCGCGGCCAGGAGCATCGCCCCCAGGGCCGCGGTCAGGAAGCGTCGTTTCGTTCCGGCGTGCATGGTGCCTCCTCAGCGGCCCGAAAGGGCGGACTGGAGCGCCTTCCAGCGCTCGGGCGCGTAGGTGGCCACGGCCGGCGAGAACCCGTTGAAGGGCAGGCCGGCGGCCACCGCCTGGGCGAGGGCCTTGTCGTCCTCGCGCCAGCGGGGGATGCCCGCCAGGGTCTGGGACGCGCGCATCGGATCCAGGATCGCCGCCTGCAACAGGGGGTTCTTCGCGACGTCCCCGAGGGCCGGGGCAGCCTGGAACTCCGTCTCGAGCTTCTGCTCCGCGAGGGCCACGGGGATCCTGTTCGGGATCACCTCGCCGGCGCTGGCGAAGAGCTTCGAGAGGGACTCCAGGGCCTTGGGATCCTCCGGGCCGTGGTCGAAGGCGCCGAGGGACTGGACGACATGCACCAGGGCCATGCGGTCCTTCTTGCTGAGGTAGTTGTAGGACACCATGCCGGTGCCCTTCACGCCCTCGTCCAGGGTCCGGTAGATGTTCTCGATGTGATAGCCGTTGGTCCACCCCGCCTGCTGGGTGAAGTTGCGGGGCTTGGGGTTCAGCCCGGCGCCGCCGGGGCCGTCGCCCTTGCCGTCGGGACCGTGGCAGGTGGCGCAGGTCTGGGCGAAGATGGCCTTCCCGCGAACCGTGAGCTCGGGATTGGGGGTCATCACCGTCTTGGGGTCGATGGGCGGAAGGACCACCCGGGCGGTGGCGGGGTAGTCCGTGGGATCCAGCCACCCGGTCTCGCCCTGGGGGGCATCCACGGCCACGGTGGCCTCGGGCGTATTGACATTGCGCATGCCCGGAACGACCAGGAAGGCGAAGAACGCGACGATGGCAATGAAGCCCGCCACCACCAGCAGGGCGGAGATGAGCCGCTTGAACTCGGAGGGGGAGACGTACTTGTCGATCATAGACGGAACTCCAGCCCTTCCTTCAGGAAGGGATCGCCGACGGGCATGTCCTCACCCTTCTCCATGGCCCCGCGGATCCAGAGGAGGGCGCCACTGAGGAACAGGAGCGCAAAGCTGAGCTCGGGCCAGGAGAGGTGGGGGCCTCCGGGCAGGATGGGGAAGATCAGCCAGTAGATGTCCAGGATGTGGGCGGCCAGGATCAGCAGCGCCACGCGGCGGAGCCGCGACCCGTCCCCCTTGGCGTCCCGGGTGACCAGGGCGAAGAAGGGCATCACGAAGTGGAAGAAGGCCAGGGCGAAGGTCACGGTGTGCCATCCGCCCGTCAGCCGGGTCTGGAAGTAGATGACCTCGTCCGGCAGGTTGGCGTACCACATCAGCATGTACTGGGCGAAACCGATGTAGGACCAGAACACGGTGAAGGCGAAGAGGAACCCGCCCAGGTTGTAGAGGTGGTCCTTCCGGACACCCTCGAGGCGGCCCTGGTCCTTGAGGTGGAGCACCGACAGGGAGGTCACCGCCAGGCCGCCCAGGAAGGCGCCGGCGAAGAGGTAGACGCCGAAGATGTCGCTGTACCACTCGGGGGTCAGCCCGGACACCCAGTCGAAGGCCACCAGGGTGATCACGAGGGCGAAGATGGCCATGAAGGCCGGGGCGAACTTCCGGGCCCGGAAATTGAAGGCGGGATCCTTGGTCTGGTCCTGCCTGAAGGAGCCCCGCACCAGCACCAGCAGCCCGACCAGCACCAGGGCCAGGGAGACCACGGTGCGCGCGGAGAAGAAGGGGATGCCCAGCCAGAAGGCCTTGCCGGCGAGGATCTTGTTGTGGAGGGCCTCGGGCCTCGTCCCGGGATAGAGCACGGGCAGCGCCCCCAGGGCGATGAGGCCGACGGGCACCACGGGGATGAGCAGGGTGGCGATGCGCTCGGGGATGCGGCGGATGGGCACGCTCCACTTGGCGTTCACCAGGTGCTCCAGGGCCACGATGAAGAGGGCGCCCAGGGCCACGGTGAAGAGCAGGACGAACCAGAGGATCCAGTTGGCCCAGAAGCGCTCCGGGCTGGCCTTCAGGTAGGCGCCGATGACGCCCAGGAGGCCCAGGGCCAGGGTTCCCCGCAGGAGGGTGGTGGTCGTTCGGTTCTGCTTGGTCATCGGGCGCCCGCCTGGTTCAGATCCTCGTCCTTGGCGTTCTGCGCGCGCTGCAGGGCGCGCACGTAGTGGACCACCGCCCAGCGCTGGGTCACCGTCAGGTCCGCCGCGTGGGAGGGCATGGCGTTCTTGCCCATGGTGATGGCCCAGAAGATCTTGCCGTCGGGGTAGTCGCGGAACTGCTGGGCCTGCAGGTTCGCCGGCTTGCCGCCGTAGGCGGCGGTCAGGGTCGGCACGCCGTCCGCGAGGGCGCCATGGCACAGCTCGCAGCGGTTGTGGAAGACCTTCCGGCCCATGGCCAGCACTTCCGGCGTGCGGGGCAGGGGATTGACCAGGGAGGCGGCCTCCTCCTGGGAGGACACGCCGATGGGCAGGTAGCCCCGCGCCACAGTGCCCGGGACAGGCATCCGCATCCCGAAGCCGTCCTTGAAGAAGGAGTCGGCCTTCTGGGCGTTCAGTCGGGGCTGGTCCTCCATGTGGGACATGGGCGGCAGCACGGGGAAGAGCTTCACGGCCGCGTACATCAGCAGGCCGGCCACCACGCAGGCGGTGAAGATGCCGCCGGCGACCCGGAGGATGTAGTCGCTGGTGAGGAAGGGGCCGCGGTCCGGCTCGGGCAGGACCTCGATCCCCGTCGCGCTGGCCGCGGCCAGCGCCGCCTGGGCGGCGGCGGCGTCGAAGCCCTCGCCCTCGGCCTCGATGGCCAGGGCGAAGCGGTCGCGGGTGATGGCCTTGATGGATTCCGAGGACAGCACCGGGTGCCCGAAGAAGGGCAGCTTGTTCAGGAGCAGGAGCATCCCCAGGCCCGCGGTGAAGGTGGCGAAGAGCACCGTCACCTCGAACATGATGGGAACGAAGGCCTCCCAGGACCACGGCGCCTTGCCGCCGGTCACGATGGGGTAGTCGATGGCGCTGATCCAGTACTGGAACCCGAGGGCCGTGATGGCGCCCAGGACGCCCATCACGAGGACCATGCCGCCCAGGGGGGAGCGGCGGAGGCCCAGGGCCTCGTCGATGCCGTGGATGGGGTAGGGCGTGTAGGCCTCCAGCCCGCCGAGCTGCTTCTCGCGGACCTTGGGGATGGCCGTCACCAGCGCGTCGGCGCTGTCGAAGAGGCCGAGAACGGCGAAGGACTTCCCGCTACTCATGGTCGTCTCCGTGATGGGACGGCTGGGCGCCCGGCAGGATCGCCTTCACCTCGGTGGTGGCGATGACCGGGAGCACCCGCGCGAAGATCAGGACCAGGGTGAAGAACAGGCCGAAGGAGCCGAGCAGCACCCCGAAGTCCACCAGCGTTGGCTTGTAGATGCGCCAGGACGAGGGCAGGTAGTCCTGGTGGAGGGAGATGACGATGATGACGAAGCGCTCGAACCACATGCCCACCGTCACGCCCACCGCCACGAGGATCATCCAGAAGTAGCTGGTGCGGCACTTCTTGAACCAGAGCAGCTGGGGGATGAGGATGTTGCAGCTGATGGTGAGCCAGCCCGCCCAGCCGTAGACGCCGGTGATGATGTTCATGAACGCGTGGTGCAGGTAGGGATTCATGCTGTACCAGGCCGTGAAGCCTTCCATCATGTACGAGTAGCCCATGAGGCAGGCCATCCCGAGGATCACCTTGTTCATCACGTCCAGGTGCCGCATGGTGATGAGGTTCTTCAGCTGCATGGTCTCGCGCACGACCACCAGCACGATCACCACCATGGAGAAGCCGGCGAAGATCGCGCCCGCCACGAAGTAGGGCGGGAAGATGGTCATGTGCCAGCCGGGCACGACGGAGGTGGCGAAGTCGAAGGACACCACCGAGTGCACGGAGAGCACCAGGCCCGTGGCCAGGCCGGCCAGCAGCAGGTAGGCCTTCTCGTAGTGCTGCCAGTGGCTGGCGGCGCCCCGCCAGCCCATGCTGAGCACGCTGTAGATTACCTTGCGCACCTTGCTGGTGGTCCGGTCGCGCATGGAGGCGATGTCGGGCACCAGGCCCAGGAACCAGAACATCAGGGACACGGAGAAGTAGGTGCTGACGGCGAACACGTCCCAGAGCAGGGGGGACCGGAAGTTGGTCCAGACGGCCCGCTGGTTCGGGTACGGGAAGAGCCAGAAGGCCAGCCAGGGACGGCCCACGTGGATGAGGGGGAAGATGCCCGCGCACATGACGGCGAAGATCGTCATGGCCTCCGCGAACCGGGCGATGGCGTTGCGCCACCGCTTGCGGAAGAGGAAGAGGATGGCGGAGATCAGCGTGCCGGCGTGGCCGATGCCCACCCAGAACACGAAGTTGATGATGTCGAAGGCCCAGAAGACGGGGCTGGTGTTGCCCCAGACGCCGATGCCCGTGGCGATGGTGTAGCCGATGAACCCGAACCCGATGAGCATCGCCGTCATCGTGATGGCGAGGCCGATGTACCACTGCCTTGGGGGCCGGCTGTCCGGGAAGGCCAGGACCTGGTCGTCCAGGCTGCCTGGCGTGACGACGCCCTCCGTGAGCGGAGGCTCGATCAGGCCCTCCGGGATGCCGCCGCGGAGGAGGGAGGCCTCAGTTCGCATGGTCACCTCCCTCGAGGGCGGGGTTCTTCAGGTCGGCCAGGTAGGTGATGGCGGGCTTGACCCCGAGCTCCTCGAGGACCTTGTAGCTGCGGTTGGCCTTCACGAGCTGGGACACCTTGCTCTTCGGATCCTTGAGGTCCCCGAAGACGATGGCGTCCGAGGGGCAGGCGGCCGCGCAGGCCGGGACGATCTCGCCGTCCTGGATGGGCCGGTCGTCGCCCTTAGCGCGGATCTTCACGTCCTCGATGCGCTGCACGCAGAAGGTGCACTTCTCCATGACGCCACGGGGGCGGACCGTCACCTCGGGGTTGTAGATGAGGCTCTCGGGCTCGGTCTTGTCGGCCGTGTATTCCAGGAAGTTGAAGCGGCGCACCTTGTAGGGGCAGTTGTTGGCGCAGTACCGGGTGCCCACGCAGCGGTTGTAGACCATCTGGTTGAGGCCTTCGAGGCTGTGGTTGGTGGCGTTCACCGGGCAGACATTCTCGCAGGGGGCGTCGTCGCAGTGCTGGCAGAGCATCGGCTGGTGGACCACGGTCGGGTTGTCCACGTCGCCCTCGTAGTAGCTGTCGAGGCGGATCCAGTGCATCTCGCGGCCCCGGGCCACCTGCTCCGGCCCCACGACCGGGACATTGTTCTCGGACTGGCAGGCCACGGAACACCCGGCGCAGCCCACGCAGGCGGCGAGGTCGATGACCATGCCCCACTTGTGCTCCGGGAACCGCTGGCTCGGGTAGAGGGTGACCAGCTCGGCTTCGCGCTCGCGGCCCTTCGCCTCCTTCGCGTACTCCGCCAGGGTCCAGGATCGGACGATGTCATCGCTTTCCACCCGGTGGTGGGCCTGGGTGCGGGAGAGGGTCTTGCTGCCGCCCGCGGCGGCCACCTGGACGCCGGCCCGGAGGTTGGGGGCGGACGGGTCGAGGGCCAGCAGGGGGAAGGCGTTGACGCCCTTGCCGGCGGCCAGCTCGCCCGTGGTGCGGCCGTAGCCCAGGGCCAGGGCCGCGACGCCCTTGGCCTGGCCGGGCTGGAGGACGACGGGCAGGCGGAGGGAGGTGCCGTCCACCTGCAGGCTCACCAGGTCGCCATCGCTCAGCTTCAGGCGCTGGGCGTCGGCCACCGACAGGAGGAGCGGGTTGTCCCAGGTCATCTTGGTGACGGGATCGGGCGTCTCCTGCAGCCAGCCGTTGTTGGCATAGCGGCCGTCGAGGGTGGCGAAACCGGGGCAGAGGATCAGCTCCATCCCCCCGTCCGCCTTGGCCGTGAAGGCCTTCGTGGCGGCGGCCGCGATGGCGGCGCCCTTGAAGGCGGGGGCGGCGGCGGGCTTGCCGCTGTCCCGCACCAGGCCGTCATGGAGGGCCGCCTCGAAGAAGCGTTCGAAGGGGACCAGGCTGCCGGCCGGGAAGACGTCCTTCCGCCAGCGGGCCTGCAGGTAGGCGTGGTAGTCGCCGGGCACGGCCGCGCCCAGGCCCTTCAGCGCCGCCAGGAGCGTGTCCTCGCCCTGGCGGGTGTCGTAGAGGGCCCCGATGGCGGGCTGCTGGAGGAGGCAGTGGTCCTCGCCCGCGAAGTCGTTCCAGGATTCCAGCCAGTGGTGCTCGGGCAGCAGCAGCTGGCACTGGGCGGCGGTCTCGTCCTCCAGGAGGCCGATCCAGGCGCGGAAGGGGACCTTCGCCA
>Ga0208789_1000315_pt1 | contig 53525 bp, 40 predicted proteins | sample Methanotroph_Enr_FD_187368 | JGI IMG/M metagenome (GOLD analysis project Ga0208789, IMG submission 187368) | Enriched soil microbial communities from Old Woman Creek wetland in Ohio, USA - Methanotroph_Enrichment_5 (SPAdes) (version 2) | ecosystem: Environmental > Terrestrial > Soil > Wetlands... | reverse complement strand
TCGCATGTTTCAGACTTCTGCCCATGCCAACTACCTGATCGGTTGAGCTGCGGGTCGAATAAAATACCAGAGTACCACTTTTATATGGCAAACCGCCTGCAACCACATGGCTGGAATTGTAGGAGTGCCCGACATAAAACTGTCGGGAAATAAAAATTCCGCCCGCCTCGCTCGTGACCATAACGCGATGAATGAGTATAGCGGTAGGCCGGTCTTCAACCATGCGATTCAGCCAGAGAAACTGTTCAGTGGAATTTTTCGGTAATGCGGTCGGATAATTTAGCCAGGCTTGTTGCAACTCCGGAAAGTAGTGTGCCCAAGCTTTGCCGTTGGCGGCATCGGTGCGCAATTCCATTGCCGGGTCGTCGACTTTGCCATTCTCGCGGCTGTAAGGTGCAATCCCGGACAAACCATTTTTCCGGTAAGCTAACAAACGTTGCAACAAAATTTCCCTGTATTTTTGATTAGCGGCTTTTAACAATGTTTTGTCGTCGGCATTTTCCAGACTGGCTTGCAGACTTTTCAAACTGTCTATTTCCGGTTTTGACAGGTTGAATTTATCGCCCGGTTCAGCTTTCAGAAACGCTTTGGCTTCATCGACCTGCTTATCGCTAAAGGCGAATTTCTTGAAGCTATTGATATCGGCGTTATTGGCAAGCGGAGCAGTGGCGGTGAGGTTGCTTTCGGTAGCAGTAAGATTGCCGCGTTTAATGTAATCAATGATTTTAGGCAAGGCTACCGGGAGTATCATAGCCATACCAATAGCTAACTCTTCCTGGCTGGTTTCGCTGACTTCGTAACCGACAATTTCTCCGTGTTCAAGTTGGGTGATTTGCTCCGCGCCGATACCGAAGTTTTGTAGGGCTTGTTGTGGGGTAGGCACTTCCTGGGCGAAAACGGGCAGATAGAATAACGAGCCAGTCAGCAGCATGACCGGAATTGATAGCTTGTTAAATAGCATAAAGGCTCCTGTATATTGCTGTGTGTTGTGGGTCGGGCAACATCTTTTCGTTACCCAACATTTGAAGCCGTGAATGTCGAGCGTAAACAGCATGGCCGAATTGAATTACAGGACTAAATTGGAATAGTCCATGTGGCTTAAGCCACAGCTTCACGCAAAGTAACAAATTCTTCGGCAGCAGTAGGATGTACACCGATAGTAGAATCAAAGACCGCCTTAGTCGCACCGGCTCGAATGGCAACAGCCATACCCTGGATAATTTCCGGGGCGTCAGGCCCTACCATGTGCATGCCGACAACCCGATCCGTGCTGCGTACCACGACCATCTTCATCAGGGTTCTTTCATCGATACCGGAGAGGGTGTTTTTCATGGGTGTGAAACGGGTAAGGTAAATGTCGATGTCCGGGTATTTTTCGCGCGCCTGTGCTTCGGTTAGACCTACGGTACCAATAGGGGGCTGGCTAAAAACAGCGGTGGGAATATTGTCATAATCTACCAGTCTCGGTTGATTGGCATACAGCTTATTTACCAGAGCCATGCCTTCTGCGATGGCTACCGGCGTCAGGTTGAGCCGATTAGTCACATCACCCAGCGCATAGATTGACGGCACATTGGTTTGATAGTCGTCATTAACCTTAATGGCACCCTCATCGTCCAATTCAATGCCGAGCGCTTCCAGTCCAAATCCGGTTGAATTCGGCGTTCTGCCGGTGGCATACATAACCAAGTCTGTGCTCACTTTGCCGCCATCTATAAACCGTGCCGCGAAGCAATCGCGTGTGCTTTCTATTGCTTCAATATCGGTATTGAGAAGAATATTTATACCTTTCGTGGTCATTTCATGGGCCAAAAAATCACGTATATCCTCATCAAAACCACGAAGCAGTTTGTCTCCACGATGACAAATTGTCGTATTCACACCAAGGCCATGAAGAATGCAGGCAAATTCCACCGCGATGTAGCCCCCGCCGACAATAATGATGCGTTTGGGCAATTGATCGAGGAAAAACATTTCATTCGATGTGACGGTGTGTTGCTTGCCGGGTATGTCGGGAACAGACGGCCAGCCCCCTGTGGCAATAATTATGCGTTCGGCGCTGTATTCTGTACCGGCGACGACGGCAGTATGAGCATCACGCAAATTTGCCCTGCCATTGATGATACGGACACCCGCTTTTTGCAGCAGATTGCTGTAGACAGCATGTAACCGCTCAATCTCCTGATTTTTGTTTGCAATCAAGCTTGACCAGTTGAACGTTGACTGGCCCACCGTCCAGCCAAAACCCGCTGCCGCGTCGAATTGGTCTTGAAATTGGGAGGCATAGACGAACAGTTTTTTGGGCACACACCCCACATTGACACAGGTACCGCCCAAATAACGTTCTTCAGCAATGGCGACCCTTACACCATGACCCGATGCCATGCGTGCCGCACGCACGCCTCCGGAACCAGCACCAATTACAAACAGGTCATAATGATATTGAGTCATTGGAGTTTCCCCTTTATAAATGGCTCATTTGTTCTGTTTTAAATAATCCAGCAGGGTATCAGCATCGCTTAAAGTAAATGGATCATCAGGGCAATTATCAACTTGGCCGGGTTCGCTGAATAATTTGATAATCTTCTTATCCTCGACAACCATTGAATAGCGCCATGAACGATTGCCAAAACCAACGTTCTCTTTTTTCACCAGCATGCCCATTGCCTTGGTAAAATCGCCATTTCCGTCGGGCAGCATTTTTACCTGCTTGATGCCCAGATGCTTGCCCCATTGAAACATCACAAAGGCATCATTAACACTCACGCAATAAACCTCATCAACACCCTGCTCAATGAGGTCCTGATATTTGGCTTCAAATCCAGGCAAGTGTTTGCTTGAACAGGTAGGCGTATAGGCGCCGGGAAGTGCCAAAACAACAATTTTTGTTCCTTTAAAGATGTCATCGGTGCTGACATCCTGCCAACGAAATGGGTTTTCGCCGCCGATACTCTCGTCGCGAACACGTGTTTTGAAAACTACATCAGGTACAGTTGAAATCATGTTGGAACTCCTCAAATCATTAGCTAGCGTTTAGATTTAGATGAAGTAACGCAATCAATAAAAACAGCGCGAACAATTGATGATCCACGCTGATATCAAAAAGGGGTTACTCAGGCGTAAAACCTAGGCTGCCGCATCCAAAAGCCGGTCCAAAGTGCGTATATGCGCTTGTTGGGCAGGCAGCAATTTTGTTTCAATCAGAGAACGAATATTTGAAGGCAGTTCAGTGTCCTTCAGCACTTTTTCATAATCCTCTGCGCCATTTTTTTCCCCTTCCTGCAAAACCTTTAGCGCTGTTTTTTTACCCAGCATATTAGCGCCTCCCTGCACTATTTCCGCCCACGTACCCCAGGCTCCTGAGCCCTCAGAAGGAGTTTCTCCCAGTTGACGAATTTGTGCCTGTAAGCTGGAAACCGCGTCTTTATGCGCCTCATAAATTGGCATTAAATACTCCGATTCGCCCAGTGCGGCATCTTCCCGCAATTTATCCAAAGCCTGTTTATAAGTTTCTGTTGCTGCTAATTCATCTTTCAGCAATTTATCGATAGTTTCAATGTTGTGCATAACACCCTCCTATGTGATTATTTGTTGATTAATAGCTTCATCGAACTTAAGTATTTACTGACGCTCCTTCAGTCGAGAAAATATCCTCTACATTAGCCCGCTCGAAGATTAGCTTTGGCTTACATTCAAACATGCTGTCAAAAAACATAATGATGCAAGGCGATAAAAACTCTACTGGATAAACATCTTTGAGTCGGTGCGGTATCGCACACATAGGAAAGGTGATGATTGCTCGTTTAGCCCGCAGGGCGCAATAGTGGCTTTATCGCGTATTGCGTCTTATGATAATCTTGTCATGCGACGCTATTGCATCCTACGGATTAGGCCTTACAGCATTGGAATAGTTTGTTTTATCCCTTTGATAATTACGATGAATACCAGTAGACTGTAAAAAACACAACACAGTCAGATAATGATTAAACAGCGATTCTTATTATTGTTAATACTCATGATGGTCATTACGCCGGTTTGGTCGGCGCTTGGCTATTATTCGAGTATGGCAGGGTCGTTATCTGCTGAGCCCTCTTTCAAACAGGCTGTAGCTGATTCGGCTGATACCGCTCCACAGAGTTCAGAACACTGTCTTCATCAGGATAAATTTAAAATTGCCTGCCATGCAAACGGCAGTTGCACCTTTCATATTTGTGGTGATGGAGGAATCGCCGCAGTTTTTTCATTTACTCAAGCTTACAGCCCATATCGTTATGGGCATTGGGAAAAGTCCGTTTCCCGTTCCCTTGCATTCTCCCCCGAAATAAGACCGCCGATTAATAGCCTCTAACCGTCGTAAGGTAGGCAACTTTTTTGCCTTTAATAGCCAGGGACAAGTACCCTATGGTGACCGCCTTGCGCCGACTCAACATAACATATCCGTTTCACGGACATTATAACGAGTGTAGGAGGACACATGTCGCTACAATTTATTTTCAAGTGGTTTAGCTTGACACTGCTGATGCTTTCCGCCTGTGTATTTGCAGGTGAAGAGCCGGTAATCGAGCAAGTATTAACATTAAAGGCAGCAACCGAGCAGGCCGTTCGGGATAATCCCGATCTGGCGCAAATGCAGGCCAGAGCTCAAGCGATGGCTGCTATTCCGTCGCAAATGGGTACCCTGCCCGATCCTGAAATCAGTTTCAATGCGATGAGCCTGCCGGTTAATACCTTTAACACCAAGCAGGAAGATATGACCCAGCTGGGAGCGGGTATCTCGCTAGCCATTCCTTTTCCGGGCAAGCTGGCATTGCGGGAACAAGCGGCAGCTTTTGAAGCGGAAGCCGCAACACAAAATGTCACAGAAGTGCGCTGGCGGTTACTGAGTGAAGTTAAATCCACTTGGTGGCTGATTTTTTATCTGGACAGGGCGATTCAGATTGTTGACAGCAACCATGCGTTGTTACAGCAGTTTGTTGAGATTGCCAGGACTAAATATGAAGTCGGCGAAGGTCTACAACAGGATGTACTGCTGGCTCAACTGGAGTTATCCAAACTACTCGATCAGCAATTGATGCTGAAAGCATCGCGCCGCAATGCAGCCGCCAGCCTGAATGCGCTTTTGGATAAACCGGCCAACGAAGAAGTGCGTTTACCGGACAAGGTTGAAGTGCAATTGCCGTCGATTAAGCAGGAAACTCAGCTTTATCAGCAAGCGGAAACATCGAGAGCCATATTGGAAAGCAACCGGCAAGGCATTAATGCCGCACAATCGCGTTTGGATTTGGCAAAAAAAGACTACCTGCCTGATTTTAATCTGGGGGCTTCGTATGGAGCCAGAGCCAACACGCTTTCCGGCGATAAGCGGGCCGACCTCTTAAGTTTGAACCTGAGCATGAATGTACCGATTTTTGCCGCGCAAAAACAGGCCAAAGCGGTTGACCAGCGTAACAGCGAATTAATGCAGGAAAAATACGCCTTGCAAGATCAGTGGAACAAAGTTCGCTCGCAAATTTCACAAGGCTACAACGATTACCGGCGTGCTAAAGATCAAGCGGTGTTGTTTGAAACCGGCATCGTGCCGCAGGCAAGACAGACCGTTGCCTCCATGCTGGCTGGTTACCAAGTCAACAAGATTGATTTTCTTAATTTAGTACGCAGCCAGATTACCTTATTCGAATACGAAACTCAGTATTGGAAAGCCTTTACCGAAGCGAATCAGTCTCTAGCTCAGCTAAATGCGGCTGTTGGCGAGGAAGCAATTTATGAATAAGCAAATATTAATAACAGCGGTGTTGATGCTGATTTTGGGTGTCGGCGGTGGATATTGGTTGGCTAATCGACATCATGAACAGCCAACCAGTTCATCCGACAAAAATAGACAACCTTTGTTTTACCGCAACCTGATGAATCCATCGGTCACCTCGCCTGTTCCTGCAAAGGATAGTATGGGCATGGATTACGAACCGGTTTACGCTGAAGATAAAACATCTAAAGAGCCTAAAATCCTGTATTACCGTAATCCGATGAATCCATCGGTGACCTCTCCCGTTCCTGCAAAAGATGCTATGGATATGGATTATCTGCCGGTCTATGAGGATAACGCCACCAGTGTTGCAGATGCGGCCGGCACTGTCAAAATCGATGCCGTTACTGTGCAAAACATGGGGGTGCGCACCGCCATTGCAAAAAAGACCTTGCTCTCGCATGTGGTACGGGCGGTTGGACGTGTGGCTTATGATGAAGAACGCATCGTGCGTTTGCATCCTAAAACCGAAGGCTGGATTGAAACCTTGCGGGTCGATAAAACCGGACAATGGGTCAAAAAAAATGAAGATTTACTGAGTATTTATTCACCGCAACTGGTTGCCACTCAACAGGAATATATCCTGGCGTTAAACAATCTTAAGGCGCTGGAAAAAAGCCCTATTGAAGAGATTCGTCTCGGTGCGGAGGAGATGGTTACCAGTTCCCGTGAACGGTTAAAACTGTTGGATGTCCCCGAGCATCAACTGCATGATCTGGCTAACAGCCATAAAGTCAAAAAAGGCCTGCATATTCATTCACCGGCGGCCGGTATTGTGATCAATATAGGCGCTCGCGAGGGGCAGTTTGTGACACCGGAAACCGAACTGTACATGATCGCCGATTTATCCAAAGTCTGGGTCTATGCCGATATTTACGAATACGAACTGCCCTGGGTTAAGGTAGGCGACCCCGTTGAAATGCAGCTGGCCGGAATCCCGGGACGCATTTTCAACGGGCATCTGGCGTTCATTTATCCTTATGCCGAAGCGAAAACCCGAACCATCAAGGTGCGGCTGGTATTCGACAATGCTGAATTGTTGTTAAAGCCTGACTTATTTGCCGAAGTGACGATCTATGCGGGCAAGCAAATGGATGCGGTGGTGATTCCAGCTGAAGCGGTCATTCGTTCAGGTGCAAAAAACCAGGTTTTTATTGTGCGCGGTTCCGGCAAGTTTGAACCCCGCCTGATTACTACCGGCTTAGCATCTAATGATGATATTGCTGTGCTTGACGGATTAAAAGAAGGCGAAGAAGTCGTTACTTCCGCGCAGTTCCTGATCGATTCCGAATCAAAGCTGCATGAAGCCACCGCAAAAATGACGGAGCCTTCGGCACCGCAACAGCCGGAACCTAGCCGGTTGCTCATGGAACAGGGAGCGCATCGACATGACTAAATTATTGTATTGTTCTCATGCTTTGCGTGGAAACGATGAGCTTCCATCACAAGTTAGGTTATTTCGGAGATTTTAATATGGCTTCGTGTTGTGACAATAATTGTGCAATTGAAAAATTGCGCGAAAGACAGCGCGGAACGCTTAAAGCAGTTCTCGCTGTCAATGCTGTTATGTTCATGGTTATTGCAGGAGGGGCGTTTTATGGGCGCTCAACAGCTCTGCTCTCAGATAGCTTAGATAATCTTGGAGACGCGTTAACCTATGGATTGAGCTTATACGCCGTCTATCAAGGTGCGGCGACTAAGGCGAAAGTGGCTTTGTTTAAGGGTGGCTTGATATTCATCGGGGCTTGTGTGGTCTTGGTACAAATCATTCAACGGCTTATTATCCCTGCATTGCCATCTTACGAAATCATGGGCATTTTCAGTCTGGCAGGTTTGCTTGCAAATTCGCTGTGTTTGTTTCTTTTATGGAAGCACAGGGGCGAAGACATCAACATGAGTTCTGTCTGGGAATGTTCAAGAAACGATATAGCATCAAACCTATCGGTATTCATTGCCGCAGGTGCGGTTTGGTTCTTTGAATCGGGATGGGGCGATATTTTTGTCGCATCCTGTCTGGTCATGTTGCTGCTCAATTCTTCTTTCCGCGTTATCCGTTCCGCGCTTAAAGAATTGAAGGAAAGTTTGTCATGACTGATTTCATCATCAACAGTTCATTAAAAGACCGTTTTATGGTGCTGCTCGCTGCGATTATCCTGGCGCTGGCCGGGCTTTGGTCGTTTAAAAACATGCCGCTGGATGCGATACCGGATTTGTCCGATGTGCAGGTTATCGTGTTCACCGATTATGCCGACCAGTCGCCGCAGGTTGTTGAAGACCAGGTCACCTATCCGTTAACCACTGCGATGCTGGCGGTGCCACATGCCAAAGTGGTGCGCGGCTATTCCTTCTTCGGCCTGTCGTTCGTCTATGTGATTTTTGAAGACGGCACCGACATATACTGGGCGAGATCCAGGGTGCTGGAATATCTCAATTACGTCAAAGGCCGGTTGCCGCAGGGTGTCACGCCAACCTTAGGCCCCGATGCCACCGGCGTCGGTTGGATTTACGAATACGCGTTGGTCGATAAAAGCGGCAAGCACGACCTGGCTCAGCTGCGCTCCATTCAGGACTGGTATTTACGTTATCCGCTACAGACCGTTTCCGGCGTGTCCGAAGTGGCTTCCATGGGCGGCTACGTCAAGCAATATCAGGTGGAAGTCGATCCCAACGCCCTGCAAGCCTATCAGATTCCGTTATCCACCGTTGTCACCGCGATCAAGCGTTCCAATAATGATGTCGGGGGCAGATTGTTTGAAATGGGCGAAACCGAATATATGGTCAGGGGCTTGGGCTATATCAAATCCATCGCCGACCTGAAAACCATCCCAGTGGGTGTCGATGCCAATGGTACGCCGATACGCTTGCAGGATGTCGCCCATATCCAGATCGGCCCAGAACTGCGCCGCGGCGTGACCGAACTGAATGGCGAAGGCGAGGTGGCCGGCGGCGTGGTGGTTATGCGCTTTGGCGAAAACGCCCTGGCGACCATTAAGGAGGTGCGGAGAAAGCTGGACGAATTAAAAAAAGGTTTGCCCGAAGGCGTTGAAATCGTCCCCGTTTATGATCGGGGCAGTTTGATTGAACGCGCGGTGGACACGCTCAATTCCGCGCTGACTCAGGAACTGATCATTGTTTGCAGCTTGGTCGCCTTGTTTCTGCTGCATCTGCGGTCATCGCTAGTGATTGTGATTACCTTGCCATTGGGTATTTTAATGGCATTCATCGTGATGAAATGGCAAGGCATGAACGCCAATATTATGTCGCTGGGCGGTATCGCGCTGGCCATTGGCGATATGGTCGACGGCGCTGTGGTGATGGTTGAGAATGCCCATAAACACCTTGCCGAAGCGGCCGAGAAAAAGCAGGCTAAGCTGACTTCAGAAGAACGCTGGCAAGCCATCGGCAATGCGTCCCGTGAAGTCGGTTCGGGGCTGTTTTCCTCGCTGTTGGTGATTACCGTTTCCTTCCTGCCGATCATTACGATGGAAGCTCAGGAAGGCCGCTTGTTCAGCCCACTGGCCTATACAAAAACCTATGCGATGGCAGCGGCAGCGATACTGACGGTCACGCTGGTGCCGGTGTTGATGGGTTATTTTGTCCGCGGCAAAATCATCCCTGAGCAAAAAAATCCGATCAACCGTTTTTTGCACTTTATTCACTCGCCGGTTTTGAAGCTAGCGATGCGTTGGCGGGCGCTGACGGTGATACTGGCCGCGCTGTTGCTTGCATCGACGCTCTACCCGTTGTCTAGGATCGGCAGCGAGTTCATGCCGCCTTTGTATGAAGGCGATCTTTTATACATGCCGACCACTTTCCCCGGTATATCCATCACCAAAGCCAAGGAGGTGTTGCAACAGACCGACAAGATGCTGAAAACCTTTCCCGAAGTGCAGCAGGTGTTCGGCAAGATCGGCAGGGCTGAAACGGCAACCGACGCGGCCCCTTTAATGATGGTGGAAACGACGATCCAGCTAAAACCGCAAGATCAATGGCCTGATCCGACGCTAACCACGCGACAACTGATGGATAAAATGGACAAAGCGATTCATTTTCCCGGCTTGGCCAACGCATGGACCATGCCGATTAAAAATCGTATCGATATGCTGGCCACCGGCATCAAAACGCCGGTAGGCATCAAGGTTTCAGGGCCTGACTTGAATGTCTTGCAGTCCCTGTCGCTGCAGATTGCCGAGGCGATGAAAACCATGCCGGAAACGCTGTCGGCCTACGGTGACCGGGCCGTCGGCGGCTATTATCTGGATTTCGACATCAACCGGGAAGCGGCCGCGCGATACGGACTGACCACCGGCGATGTGCAGGACGTCATTCAAAGCGCTATCGGCGGCATGAACATCACCGAAACCGTCGAGGGCCTTGAGCGTTATCCGGTCAATCTGCGTTATCCGCGCGACTTGCGCGATAACCTGGAAGCCTTGCGAAGGGTATTAATCCCTACGCCGACAGGCAGCCAGATACCGTTGACTTCGGTGGCGAACATAGACTTCAAACGCGGCACGGATGTGATTAAAACCGAGGATGCAAGGCCCAATGCCTGGATTTATGTCGATATCAAGACGTCGGACATAGGCGGATTTGTCACGCTGGCGAAACAAAAGCTGGCCGAGCAAATCACCCTACCCGCGGGTTACACGGTCGCCTGGTCAGGCCAGTTCGAATACATGGAACGCGCGGCAGAACGGCTGCGTCTAGTGGTACCAATCACCTTGCTGCTGATTTTTATCCTGCTGTATTCCGCTTTTCGCAATATCACCGAACCGGCCATCGTGATGCTGGCTATACCTTTCAGCCTGATCGGCGGAATATGGTTCATATACTGGCTGGGATTCAATCTGTCGATTGCCGTCTATGTCGGTTTTATCGCCCTCGCCGGTACGGCGGCTGAAACCGGCGTCATGGTGCTAAGTTTTATCGATATTGAAATTGACAAACTGAGGGAACAAAAACAGGCGCCTTTGACCAGCGACGAAATCAGGATAGCTAGCGAGGCCGCCACAGCTATGCGAGTGCGGCCGGTAGCGATTACCTCTCTTGCCAACATCGTAGGCTTAATTCCGATTATGTGGGCCACCGGCGCAGGCGCTGATGTCACCCAGCGCATCGCAGCCCCGGCGCTGGGCGGTATGGTGACCGTGCTGATATTGAGTTTGTTGGTATTTCCGGTGATCTACAGTTTGGTCTTGCAGTTACAGGAAAAACGTAAATCAAGGCTGGGCCTATCAACCCACGAGCTACAAAGGAGGTAAAACTGATAACAACCTGAAAACGATCATTTTAATTTTTTGAATTACTTGGAGAAACCCATGAAAACTAAATTACTGATTACCTTGTTTTTGGCTCTTGGTTTACTGGCCGCTTGCGCCGAGATGAACCCGCATCCGATGGATATGAACCTGGCCGTGCAAAACGCGAAAACCAAAGCCGATCATGAGGCGTTGGCGGAGCACTATGAGGAAGCGGCGAAAGAAATGCAGCTTAAGGTTGAAGAACACAAAAAACTTCTTAGCCAGTATCAGTCAAAAAGCTATCTCTACGGCAGACAGGCGGAAGATTTTAAAGCGCATTGCGAAAGGCTGATTGATGTGTATGAAAAAGCCGCAAAGGAAAACCTGGAAATGGCGAAAATGCATCGGCAGATGTAACGTTTCACAAAAGCCAGTGGGTGGGAATACTACCATCCACTGGTAATGATGCAAGTATCCTTATCATAAAAACAGGATAACCCGTGTATGTGCTAATAGGAGGAACACCACTATGAACGCATGGCACAAGCTATCGATTACCGAAGCCGTAAGTCTTCTTGCTACCGATGTAGAGCAGGGTCTTTCTGCCAATGAAGCGAAAAATCGACTCGCCCGGTACGGACAAAATAAACTGCGCAAGGGCAAGCGATTTTCGGCTATGGTCATTTTTGCAAGCCAGTTCAAAAGCCTGGTCATCTGGGTTCTGATCGGTGCGGCAGCGGTTTCCGTAGCACTGGGCGAAACTGTAGACGGCATCGCCATCATTACCATCGTGATCTTGAATGCGGTGATCGGTTTTATTCAAGAATATCGTGCCGAGAAGGCCGCCGCCGCATTGGCTCGCTTGACAGCGCCCCGTTGCCGCGTGGTGCGCGGTGGCCATAGCGTGGTGGTCGCTGCAACTGAAATCGTTCCGGGAGACATTCTGCTGCTGGAAGGCGGAGATCTAATCGCTGCTGACGCCCGCTTAATCCAGACATCCGTTCTTCGCATCAACGAAGCGCCGCTGACCGGTGAATCACAGGCCGTAGGCAAGTTCACCGACGGCTTGCCTCCGGAAACGCCGCTGGCGGATCGGAAAAACATGGTCTTCCTCGGCACCAGTGTGGCCGGAGGCTCCGGCCGTGCCTTGGTGGTTAATACCGGGATGAAGACGGAACTCGGGCATATCGCCAAACTTCTGGAGACCGCCGAAAGCGGAGAACCCCCTCTGCAACAAAAACTTGATCGGGTAGCGCGTCTATTATTGTGGGCCTGTTTCGCTATTGTTGCCCTGATTTTTAGTCTCGGATTACTTCGGGGAATTGCCCCGTTTGAACTTTTCTTGAGCGCGGTGAGTCTTGCTGTAGCGGCCATTCCCGAGGGGCTGCCCGCCGTGGTAACTGTCGCGCTCGCTTTGGGTGTGCAACGCATGGTGCAGCGCCATGCCTTGGTGCGGCACATGGCCTCGGTTGAAACGCTTGGCTGCGCCGAGGTCATCTGTACGGACAAGACCGGTACGCTGACGATGGGTGAAATGACCGTCCGCAAGTTGATCACCTCGGAGAATTTGTATCGCGTCACCGGCGAAGGTTATGCCACGGAAGGCGCATTTTTTTCCGGCAACGTGGAAAGCCTGCCATCGGAAAGTCCCGATCTCCTGGCTTTGTTGCGTTCGTCGGCCGCCTGTAACGATGCCGAACTGACCTCAATAGATAACCGGCCTGTAGTGATCGGCGATCCTACTGAGGGAGCGCTGCTGGTAGCCGCCGCCAAAGGCGGCATTACCCGTGGGGTCTTCGAGGCTGAAATGCCTCGCCTGGCTGCTGTGCCTTTCGATTCCGAGCGCAAGCGGATGACCGTCATCCGTCGTCGGGAAAACCATTCCTGGGCATTCGTTAAAGGCGCACCTGAAGTTATTCTCAGCCGTTGCACCCTGATCCGTACCGATCAGGGTGTGAGGGAACTGGCTGAGAGCGATCATATCCGCTTACTCCATGCCAACACGTTATTGGCGAACGATGCCCTGCGCGTACTTGCGGTTGCCGAGCGACCGCTGGAGGATTTCAGTTTCGAAGCTGGCAAGAGTGTAAACGATGCCGAGATCGAGCAGGAGCTTACCTTTTTGGGACTCGTAGGCTTACAGGATCCGCCCCGTGCCGAGGCAAGGGAGGCCGTGGGCAAGTGCAAACGGGCCGGTATCAAAGCCGTGATGATCACCGGCGATCATCCGAACACTGCACGGGCCATAGGCCATGAATTGGGTATTCTGGACAAGGGTGACGAAGTTCTCGTAGGAGCCGAGCTCGACCGCTTGGACGACGAAGCGTTGAAAGAACGCGTCGCACAGGTTGCTGTTTATGCGCGGGTTACCGCCGAACACAAGCTCCGCATAGTCCGCGCATGGAAAGCGCGGGGTGCGGTCGTGGCGATGACCGGGGACGGGGTTAACGATGCTCCGGCGATCAAGGAGGCGTCCATAGGTATCGCGATGGGCATCACCGGCACCGAGGTGACCAAGGAGGCCGCCGACATCATTATCATTGATGACAATTTTGCCTCCATTGTCGCTGCCGTAGAAGAAGGACGGGGAATTTATGACAATATCGCCAAAACCTTGGCCTATCTGCTGGGTGGCAATGCCGGCGAATTAATAGTGATGCTGAGTGCGGTTCTTCTGGGCTGGCCGCTGCCGCTTCTGCCGCTGCATCTTCTGTGGATCAACCTGGTGACAGACGGCTTGCCGGCGCTCGCTCTGGCGACTGATCCGATTGACCCCGGCGTGTTGAATCGTCCGCCGCGACGTTCCCAAGAAACGCTATTCAACCGGGATTTCCTCAAACTGACCCTGTTAACCGGCTTGCTGACCGCCGGAGTCACTCTAGGCGTATTCGCTTATGAACTCTACATCGACAACAGCCTTGAGCAAGCCCGCGATGCCGCCTTTACCGCCCTGGTGATCGCCGAGTTGCTGCGCGCATTCGGTGCGCGGAGCGAGCAGCGCACCATTTGGCAGATAGGCCTGTTTTCCAACCTGCGCTTGTTTCTGATCGTGGCGGTGAGCTTCGCCTTGCAGTTGGCGATACATCATGTCCCCATGCTGCAAACGCTGTTCCAGATCGAGCCGGTTTCTCTAAATCAATGCGTGGCGTGGATCGGCGTTGGATTCATACCGCTGACTGTCCTTGAATTGAGAAAAGTCATCCGTCGCCCTCTAGCAACAAAGGATAAGACAATGAAAAAATACGCTCATGAGAAAATTTATACCTGTCCCATGCACCCTGAAATTCGCCTGGAAAATCCTGGCACCTGCCCTAAATGCGGGATGACCCTTGAGCTGATAAATCCGATAGAAAATAAGGTTTCCGGAATTCATACCGAATATGTGTGCCCGATGCATCCTGAAATTATCCGCAGTGAACCGGGTTCATGCCCCAAATGCGGCATAGCTCTGGAACCCCGTGACGTTTCAGGAGAGGAACAGGAAAACCAAGAACTCACCGATATGAGCCGAAGATTTTGGGTCAGCACCGCGCTGTCGATACCGGTGTTCATTTTGGCGATGGGCCACGACCTGATGTCGGGCTTGATTTCTGGCGACTTTTTCACCCACTGGTTGCAATGGACTGAATTTGCTTTAGCCACACCGGTGGTTTGGTGGGGCGGCTGGCCGTTTTTTCAACGCGGCTGGCGTTCCGTCATCAATCGTAATTTAAACATGTTTACGCTGATCGCATTGGGTATCAGCGTGGCTTGGGGCTACAGCGTGGCAGCAACAGTTGCGCCGGGCATTTTTCCGCCAACCATGCGCAATTCAGACGGCATGGTGGCTGTTTATTTCGAGGCCGCCGCCGTCATTACCGCATTGGTGCTGCTGGGGCAAGTATTGGAATTACAGGCTCGAAGCCGCACCAACCAGGCTATCAAAATGTTATTGGAACTGGCGCCGAAAACAGCGCGTCGGGTGACAGCCGACGGCAAGGAAGAGGATATTCCTCTTGAACAGGTCCAACCGGGCGATGTGTTACGCGTCCGCCCCGGCGAAAAAATCCCCGTTGACGGTGTCGTGCAGCAAGGCTATAGCAGTGTCGATGAATCGATGGTAACCGGCGAACCTATTCCCGTGGAAAAAAATGCAGGGGACAGGCTAATAGGTGCTACCGTCAACAGCACCGGAAGCCTGCTGATGCGCGCCGAGAAGGTCGGCGGCGAAACGCTTCTGGCCCGGATCGTGACTATGGTCAGCGAAGCACAGCGCAGCCGGGCACCGATCCAGAAGCTGGCAGATGTGGTTGCAGCCTGGTTTGTACCGGCTGTTGTCATCATTGCCATAATGACATGGATCGTCTGGTGGCAGTGGGGGCCGGAACCGCGTTTGGCTCACGCCATTGTTAATGCGGTGGCCGTACTCATTATTGCCTGCCCCTGCGCTCTCGGTCTTGCCACGCCGATGTCGATTATGGTCGGTACCGGCAAGGGCGCTCAGCTCGGAGTATTGATTAAAAATGCCGAAGCGCTGGAAATCATGGAAAAAATAGACACCTTAGTGATCGACAAAACCGGCACGCTGACCGAGGGTAAGCCCCGTCTGATGTCAGTCATAGCTGGCAAGGATTTTTCCGAAGAAGAGGTGTTGTATCTCGGAGCAAGCCTGGAACGAGCCAGCGAACATCCGCTTGCCGCCGCCATTGTTAAAGGTGCTGAAGAAAAAGGCATCAAGTTGATTGCCGGAGAACAATTTGAATCGGTAACCGGTAAAGGCGTTTGCGGCAGGATTTCAGGCCGCCAGGTTGCACTCGGTAATGCCCAATTAATGGAGGCGCAACATATCGATATTGCGCCTTTAATAAAACAGGCCGACGAGCTCCGTCTGGAAGGACAGACCGTCATGTTTGTTGCCGTGGACGGGAAACTTGGCGGGTTTATCAGCGTCGCCGATCCGATCAAATCGTCAACACCTGAAGCGCTGAAAGCCCTGCACGAAGCCGGGATAAAGGTTGTCATGCTGACCGGGGACAATAAAACGACAGCCGAAGCCGTGGCAAAAAAACTCGGTATAGACCGGATTGTAGCGGAAGTGTTACCCGAACAAAAAACCGAAATCGTTAAACAATTACAGGCCGAAGGCCATATCGTGGCAATGGCGGGTGACGGGATCAACGATGCGCCGGCATTGGCGCAGGCGCATGTAGGTATTGCGATGGGTACGGGCACCGATGTCGCCATGGAAAGCGCGGGGGTTACGCTGGTCAAAGGCGATCTGCGTGGGATCGCCCGGTCACGGCTGTTAAGTCAAGCCACCATGAGCAATATCCGCCAGAACCTGTTCTTTGCTTTCATTTACAACGTCCTTGGCGTTCCTATTGCAGCCGGTGTGCTGTATCCGTTTTTCGGCATTTTGCTTTCACCGATGATTGCGGCGGCAGCGATGAGTTTTAGTTCGGTTTCTGTCATCATGAACGCTCTGCGACTGCGAAAATTAGCGCTTTAAAATAAAAAAGGGGCAGATTACCCCGCCCCTTCCTTTAAAACTGCAGTGATATTATTTGTTGGCCGCTTTAATGTGCGTTACAGCAGCTTCAGCATGTGCGGTGGCCTTGCCTACATGACCTAAATTACCTTGGTCAATGGCTTCTTGCAGCTCCTTAGCGCCCTCGTCTAAATGATTTTTGGGCACACCCTTGGCGACTATCGAGCCAGCCAGTGTGTGCTCCAATGCCGCTTTTGCATGCTCGACCAAAACCGGTGCATGACCGGCCTTACCATGGATGACCGCCGTATTGGCGTGCTCCAGCGCTGCCGCAGCATGCTCTTCAGCGAAAACAGAAGTACTTAAAAGAAATAATAAACCTGCGCATATGGATGCCAATTTTTTCATCGTTATCTCCTCAATATTAATGTTTATATTATTTTTAGTAGTCGACTTCACATTTGGACAACCATTGTGACTCGACCCATATATTTTTACTCCAAGTCATTTTTTTTTCAATATCTACAAACTTTAAAACACATAACGGCACCCTGCCCCGACAATTAATAATTAAGGTGCGCCTTAAATGTCTTTAGCCAGTTTTTCAGCATAGCCGGTGTAATTGCGCGGCGTCAGTTCCAGCAAGATCGCTTTGGCCTCAGCCGGAATTTCCAGCTTTTCAATAAACGCCTGCATTTGTTCTGGGGTAATGCGCTGGCCTCTGGTCAACTCTTTTAACTTTTCATAAGGTTTTTCAATACCGTAGCGACGCATTACAGTTTGGATAGGCTCTGCCAGCACTTCCCAGTTGGCGTTGAGATCGGCTTCAATTGCATCGACATTGATCTGCAATTTGGATATGCCTTTCAAGCTGGCCTGTATAGCAATGCTGGTGTGAGCGATGCCGACGCCGATATTTCTCAACACGGTCGAATCGGTCAAATCCCGCTGCCAGCGCGACACCGGCAACTTTTCGGCCAAGAAGCCGAATATGGCATTGGCTAAGCCTAAGTTGCCTTCCGAGTTTTCAAAATCAATCGGGTTGACTTTATGCGGCATCGTCGATGAACCGACTTCACCGGCAATGGTTTTTTGTTTGAAATAGCCCAGAGAAATATAGCCCCAAATGTCGCGGTCGAAATCGAGCAAAATGGTGTTGAAGCGGGACAGTGCGTGAAAATACTCGGCAATATAATCGTGCGGTTCAATCTGGATGGTGTAAGGGTTAAATTGCAGCCCCAGGGACTCGACAAAGTTTCTGGAAAATTCCGCCCAATCCACATCGGGATAGGCCACGCAATGGGCATTATAGTTGCCCACTGCACCGTTTATTTTGCCTAACAGGGCTACGGCTTGCAGTTGGACTTGCTGGCGTTGCATGCGGGCGGCAACGTTGGCGAATTCCTTGCCGGTAGTGGTCGGCGTGGCTGACTGTCCGTGGGTGCGCGACAGCATCGGCTGGTCTGCGGTTTCCACGGCAATGATTTTCAGCGCCGCGATGCAGTCGCTGATTTGCGCCAGGATCACTTCGCGGCCTTCTTTGAGCATTAACGCATAAGACAGGTTATTGATGTCTTCGGAAGTGCAGGCAAAGTGAATGAATTCACTGACTTTCTCCAGCTCGGCGCAACCGGCGATTTTTTCTTTCAGCAGGTATTCAACCGCTTTGACATCATGGTTGGTGGTTTTTTCGATGTCTTTAACGCGTTGCGCATCGGCCTCTGAAAAATTTCTGACGATGTTGTTCAACAGCTGAGTTGCCGCGTCGCTGAACGGAGCAACTTCAACAATCAACGGATGATTAGCCAAGGCTTGCAGCCATCGCACTTCAACGAGCACACGAAAACGGACCAGTCCGTATTCGCTGAAAATTGGCCGCAGTGCAGCGACTTTGTCGGCGTAGCGGCCATCGATAGGGGAAATAGCGGTGAGGGCAAAATTAGTCATTAGGTTGTCCGAATGTTTTAAGTATGTTGATATTCATATCTGCTTTAAATTTCAGGAAATTTGGAGCCGCGACTTTAGTCGCGCTGATGCTGATGGTTGTTACCGCCTGGCTAATCTCTCATGCACGACTAAAGTCGCGCCTCCATTTATAGCTTTCCATGCATTTTAAAGTGGATACTGTTATTCGTTATATTTTGATTCAATAATCCCGCCGCCGAGGCAGATTTCACCGTCGTAAAATACGACGGATTGGCCGGGTGTAATCGCTCGTTGCGGCTGGTCAAATGTAGCCTTGCATCGGTCATCGCCTATCGGTTCCAAATAACAGGGCTGATCCGCCTGACGATAGCGGGTTTTAGCCATGCAGCGTATAGGTTCCGTCAACGGCCGGTTGCTGCACCAGTCCAGCTGGCTGGCTTCCAGCGTGTTATGCAACATCAACGGGTGGTCATGGCCCTGGCCGACGATCAACACGTTATTTTCCAAATCTTTTTCCAGCACATACCATGGCTCATCCGGCGCATTCTTGACGCCGCCTATGCCCAAGCCCTGACGTTGTCCAAAGGTGTAATACATCAAGCCGTGATGCTTGCCGATAGTTTGGCCTTCCGGGGTACGCATCTCGCCGGGTTGAGTGGGCAGATAGCGTTGCAAAAATTCGGTGAACTTGCGCTCGCCGATAAAACAAATGCCGGTGCTGTCCTTCTTACGGCTGTTGGCAAAACCGGCTTTATCGGCCATGGCCCGGATTTCCGGTTTATGCAGATGGCCTATCGGAAACAGCGTACGCGACAGCTGTTTTTGCCCCAGCGTATAAAGAAAATAACTTTGCTCTTTGTTCGGATCAAGGCCTTTCAACAAAAAGTATTCACCGTCTTTTTCTGACACTCGCGCATAGTGGCCTGTGGCGATATATTCCGCGCCCAAGTCTTCAATCGCATAATTCAAGAAAGCTTTGAATTTAACATGCTTATTGCACAAAATGTCGGGATTAGGGGTGCGGCCCGCTTTAAATTCAGACAGGAATACTTCAAATACTTCGTCCCAGTATTCGGCGGCAAAATTCACGGTTTTTAATTCAATGCCCAATTTGTCGCAAACCTGTTGCGCATCGGCTAAATCTTCCATCGCCGTACAGTACTCAGTGCCGTCGTCCTCTTCCCAGTTTTTCATAAACAAACCGGTGACTTGATGGCCTTGCTCCAAAAGCAGCAAAGCGGTTACCGAAGAATCGACACCGCCGGACATGCCGACGATTACTTTTTTACTCATGGTCAAGATCGATAAATGATTTAAGCAATGATAAGGAGTGGCGTTGCCCGCTGAGATATTCGTCTATACTGATAAGCACTAAAGGGCTGCGCAAACGATGCCGCTCCGCTTCGATTTGATCGCGTGTCAGCCAGTGAGCGGCGGCTATGCCTTCATCCAGTTGCTGATCCGGGTTATGCGAATGACAGCGGCCGGAAAAACATACCCTGACGAAGCTTGGAAAGTCGGGGTTTTTTCGCCAAAGTTGGATCGCAATGATGTGTTCAGGTTCAAACTGCCAGGCTGTTTCTTCCTGCACTTCACGCTTGACAGCGGCAATCAGATCTTCCCCTGCTTCTAGATGCCCGGCAGGTTGGTTGAATTGCAGTCCGCTGGCGGTTTCTTCTTCTACAAGCAAAAAACGTCCGTTTTGTTCAATAACTGCGGCAACTGTAACGTGTGGCTTCCAAACCATTGAAAAATTCCGGCTGTAAAAGCTGACATTTTACTAGATTTGGGGATATTATGCTGGTAAAAAAATAGCCAGGAAAAAGATACGAGGTGCAGGTTAATCTTTCTATGCGCCTTGTTCATTTTGTTGGAACATAACAGTTGAAATTCACCGGGATTGGCACTATGTTAAGTGCTTAAATATTTTACTATTGCGATTATGTCCGATTTTGATCCCTACAAAGATAAAGACGGCGGCCTGGCTGTTCAGGAAGCCAAGCCTAAGTTAAAAAGACCGCCTTTATACAAGGTGATCTTGTTAAATGATGATTTTACGCCCATGGATTTTGTTATTGAGATTTTGATGGATTTCTTTGACATGTCTGAAGAAAAGGCGACTCAAGTGATGCTGCAAGTCCATACGCAAGGGGTTGGTGTATGCGGGACGTATTCTAAAGACGTTGCTGAAACCAAAGTATATATAGTTAACGACTATTCACGGGAACATCACCATCCGTTGATGTGCTCGATGGAAGAAGTGTAGGTGGAGAAATTATGTTAAGTAAAGAACTTGAAATTACGTTAAATAACGCCTTTAAAAATGCGCATGATAAGCGGCACGAATTTATCACGGTGGAGCATTTGCTGCTGGCATTGCTCGAAAACACGTCTGCGCAACCGATTTTGATAGCCTGCGGTTGCGATATTAAAACGCTACGCGGCCAGTTGACCCAATTTATCGATGAAACCACCTCGTTGATTCCGATGGGCATCCAGCGGGAAACCCAGCCTACTTTGGGATTTCAACGGGTACTACAACGCGCTGTTTTTCATGTGCAAGCTTCCGACAAAAAGGAAGTTTCCGGGGCCAATTTGTTTGTCGCCTTATTCAGCGAACAGGATTCCCATGCAGTCTATCTGTTAAATAAACAGGATATTTCAAGGCTGGATGTGGTCAATTACTTGGCTCACGGTATTTCAAAAATTGATCCTGAAAGCGATTCGACCAATAACCGTCCATCGGAATCAAACAATACCGATACAGAAGCTTCTGGCAGCCCGCTGGATAAGTACGCCACCAATCTCAATGAAGAAGCCTTAAAAGGTCGAATCGACCCGTTAATCGGCAGGGAGGAGGAGGTTGAACGCACGATTCAGACGCTGTGCCGCCGCCGCAAAAACAATCCTTTGCTGGTTGGTGAGGCGGGGGTCGGCAAAACGGCTATAGCAGAAGGCTTGGCGAAACGGATTGTTGAAGAGCAAGTACCGGACGTTTTGATGAACAGCGTGATTTATTCGCTGGATTTGGGTGCGTTGGTTGCCGGCACCAAATACCGGGGCGACTTTGAAAAGCGTCTGAAAGCGCTGTTAACTCAACTTAATAAGGAGCCTGACTCGATCCTGTTCATTGATGAAATTCATACCATTATCGGGGCGGGTTCCGCTTCCGGCGGGGTGATGGATGCGTCCAACCTGATCAAACCGGCACTGGCTTCAGGACAATTGCGTTGCATAGGTTCGACCACTTACCAGGAGTATCGCGGGGTTTTCGAAAAAGATCACGCCCTGGCCCGAAGATTCCAAAAAATTGACGTCCTTGAGCCTTCCGTTGAAGATACCATCCTGATTCTGAAAGGGCTTAAATCACGTTTTGAAGAGCATCATGACGTTAAATACTCTTCCGATGCATTACGCGTGGCGGCAGAATTGTCGGATCGTTATATTACCGATCGGCATTTGCCCGATAAAGCAATCGATGTGATTGATGAGGCGGGCGCCAAACAACGCATGACCGCCGAGGCTGATCGCAAACAGCTTATCGACGTTGCCGAAATAGAGGACATTGTCTCAAAAATCGCCAGAGTGCCTGCAAAATCGGTATCGTCCAATGACATAGACAAGCTCAGCAACTTGGAAAAGAACCTGAAAATGCTGGTGTTCGGACAGGACGAGGCAATTTCGGCACTGGCATCAGCGATAAAACTGTCGCGTGCAGGCCTTAGGGATACTCAGAAGACTATCGGTTCATTCCTGTTTGCCGGACCCACAGGCGTAGGTAAAACCGAAGTGACTCGACAGCTGGCTAAAGTGTTGGGCGTGGAATTGATCCGCTTTGACATGTCTGAATACATGGAGCGGCACACCGTTTCCAGACTGATAGGAGCGCCTCCTGGGTATGTAGGTTTTGACCAAGGCGGCTTATTAACCGAAAAGGTCACCAAGCATCCCCATGCGGTACTGCTGCTGGACGAATTGGAAAAAGCCCATCCTGACGTATTTAACCTATTGTTGCAGGTGATGGACCACGGCTCATTGACCGACAATAACGGCCGCAAGGCGGATTTCCGCAACATCATTCTGGTGATGACCACCAATGCAGGAGCGGAGGAAGGTAGCCGTGCCTCTATTGGTTTTACCCATCAGGATCATGCGACCGACAGCTTGAAGGTCATCGAAAAAGGCTTCTCGCCCGAGTTTCGCAACCGACTGGATGCCATCATCCAGTTCAAACCGCTTGATATTTCAATCGTCGGTCATGTGGTTGATAAATTCATCTTTGAATTGGAAGCCTTGCTGGCAGACAAACATGTGACGCTGGCATTGGATGCCGATGCCCGGTTATGGCTGGCTGAAAACGGCTGCGACCCCAAAATGGGAGCCAGACCGATGGCGCGATTAATCCAAGAGAAAATCAAGAAACCGCTGGCTAATGACTTGCTGTTTGGCGAATTGGCGCACGGCGGGCATGTGCGAATTTACGTGAAGGATAATGAACTGAACTTCGCTATAGAAAGCACTGATTTGACTGTTCCTGAAGCTAATTTTTAATACGGCGGAACTTCAAGAAACTTGCGTTCAAATCTGTCTGGAACAGATTTGCATTTACCCGAAGGGCGTCAGGCAGGATTAGCCTGACGTGAATCCCGTTAATAAAGGGATTAACGCATACGGAAAGTGATACGGCCTTTGCTTAAATCATAGGGAGTCATTTCAACTTTAACGCTGTCCCCGGTAAGAATGCGGATGTAATGTTTGCGCATTTTTCCTGAGATATGTGCAGTCACGATATGACCGTTTTCCAATTCGACGCGGAACATGGTATTAGGAAGCGTGTCAATCACCTTTCCTTCCATTTCAATTTGATCTTCTTTAGCCATTTATAATAGTCCTGGTAGTTAAAGCCGCCAATAATAACATAATCGCGTTTTTAACAACAGAAGTGTATAGGGCGAATGGTGCATTTGCTATTCAACAGCGTATATATCACTCTAATATCGATTATTGTTAAAACGTTTTTAGAATAAATGGCCTAACTTCTTTTATCAATCGGTGCCATTACCTATCTGGTGAGTCCTGCTGTTTGACATCGCGCTCAAGGCCACGGGATTTATGCGCATCGATTACCGAACGCCATCAACCAATTTAAGAAACTCACTTTCCGCAAAAATATCCGCATTATTCTCAACCCTGTCCAGATAGGTTTTACCTTCCAGATGATCGAATTCATGCTGAAAGATTCTCGCCACAAACCCGCTTAGCTCGGTCTCCACCGAGCTGCCTTTTTGATCGGTATAGCTAATTTTTATTTCCCGATACCTCGGCACCAACGCGCGTATGCCCGGAATACTCAAACACCCTTCCCAATCCTTTTCTCGCGTTTCCGACAAGATTTCAAACCCAGGATTGATCATCACGGTCGGCTCCATTAATGGTGCCGATGGGTAACGAGGCGTAGGCCGTGAGGCCATAATGATAATCCGTTTTGATTCGCTGATTTGGGGCGCAGCAATACCAACGCCGGAAGTGGCTGCCAGAGTACTCTGCATGTCTTCAATGATCTGCACAATCCCGGCATCATGTACATCAGCAACGGCTTCGGCTTGCCGCCTGAGCACCTGATCGCCTAACTGGGCAATATCGCAAACTCTGCTCATTGCAATTCCTGCATAAGCACCGTCTGGGCCTGAATTGGCTCTTCAGTCTCGGTTTTTTGCAACTGTTGATAGCTGCCGTCAGGCTGCAAAATCCAGGCTTGGGTGTTATCGTTTAAATACAAATTCAGATCCTGCAAAATCCGGTTTTGCAATCTCTTGCTTTCAATCGGAAAACAGATTTCGACGCGCCGAAACATGTTGCGGTTCATTAAATCGGCGCTGGATGCGTAAACTTCCCTGTCGCCGCCATTTTCAAACGCATAAACCCGCGCATGCTCCAAAAACCGTCCGATGATGGAGCGCACTTCTATATTTTCGGACACGCCTGGAATGCCCGGCCTTAAACAACATACGCCCCTGACAATCATTTTAACTTCAACCCCAGCCTGTGACGCACGGTAAAGCGCCTGGATAGACTGCTCCTCGACAACGGCATTTACCTGAATAATGATTTTTGCCGGTTTGCCGTTTTTGGCATGGCGTATTTCCCTCTCAATTTTCTCCATCAGGCCGCGATGCAGGGTAAACGGCGATTGCAGCAATTTATTCAGTTTGGTTACCTTGCCCAAGCTGGTCAGCTGGGCGAATACGCGCCGCACATCTTCACCTAATTCTTTATCGCAGGAAAACAAGCCGTAATCGGTGTAAATTTGCGCCGTTTTCGGGTGATAGTTGCCGGTGCCCAGATGCACGTAATTGCGCAACTCCTTGCCTTCCCTTCTTAACACCAGACACATTTTGGCATGGGTTTTATAACCCACCACGCCATAAACCACATGCACGGCGGCTTCCTGTAACTTGGAGGCCAAATCGATATTGGCTTTCTCGTCAAATCGCGCCCTCAGTTCGATCACCACCGTCACTACCTTGCCGGTTCTCGCCGCCTTGATCAAGGCGCTAACGATAGGCGAATCGGCACCGGTACGATAGAGCGTTTGCTTAATGGCCAGCACGTCAGGAGAAACGGCCGCCTGGCGGATAAACTCAACGACCGGCGAAAAAGACTCAAACGGGTGATGCAGCAAAATATCGTGGCGTCTGATCGCGGCAAAAATATCCTTGCTGCGCTCCAGCTGTTGCGGCACAGTAGGTTTGAAGGAAGGAAATTTAAGATCAGGCCGGCCGATCAGGCCATTGATTTCCTGAATCCTGTTCAGGTTGACCGGCCCGTCAACCAAATACAAACGATCGCGAGTCATTTCAAAACGATCCAACAAGAAGATGACCGTTTCATCCGGGCAATTGGCGTCAATCTCCAGGCGCACTTCATCACCGTAATTACGCATCGCCAACTCGCCTTCCACAGCCAGCAATAAATCGTCAATGGCATCGTCATCGACAAAAAAATCGCTATTCCGGGTGACCCGAAATTGATAACAGCCTTTGACATTCATGCCGGTAAACAGCTGATCGACAAAAGCATGAATAATCGATGACAAAAATACAAAATCGGCCGGCCCGCTACCGGTCAAATCGGCAGGCAGTTGAATGATGCGCGGCAGAGCCCTAGGCGCCTGCAAAATAGCTCGGCCACTGTTTCGTCCGAATGCATCCTTCCCGGTCAACGAAATAATGAAATTCAAACTCTTGTTGAGAATACGGGGAAACGGGTGGGCGGAATCGAGTCCAACCGGCGTTAAAATCGGCAGCAACTCGTCATTAAAATAGGCTTCCAGCCATTTGAGTTGCGCTTCCGACCATTCCTTACGGCGAATAAAACGAATATTTTCTTCGGCCAGTTTTGGAATCAGAATCTCGTTAAGAACTTTGTATTGTTCGTCAACCAGCTGGTGGGCATGAACGGCAATCAGCTCCAACTGGTCATTCGGCGTTAAACCATCCTGTCCAACGGCTTTCGGATCGATGGCCGCCATCTGGATAACACTGGCGACACGCACCTCGAAAAACTCGTCAAGATTGGAGCATGAAATGCACAGATAATTAAGCCGTTCAAGCAGCGGCACCTTTTCATCTTTAGCCTGCGCCAGAACCCGCTTGTTGAACTCCAACAAGCTCAGTTCGCGATTAATATAAAGTTCCGGTTTTTGAAGATCGATTGGATCTTCTGTTTCTTTTATGTCCATGTTGTACTCAGTCATGTAAGGGGCGCATTGCTACCATTATTTAACCCCAGCCCAATTCAATAAAAGTGCGCGATACGCACCCTACCCTCTTTTCCCCTGCAAGCCTCCGGTATGCAGTGCAATAATACGCTGACCGGGCTTAAAATAGTCTTTTTTGATTAAATCATAGATGGCATACATCATTTTTCCGGTATAGACCGGTTCAAGAGGAAGTGTAGTGTTTAATTCGAAGTCTTCAATAAATGCGCTTAATTCAGCAGTGCTTTTGGCAAAACCGCCAAAATGATAATCCAAGTTTATCTGCCAGTTATTACGTGGATGTGACAACATGGCCTCAACCTCCGCCGTTAAAAATCCGGCGTGTTTTAATGCGGCAAAACCCAGCACAGACGCCTGCTCCGAAGCCGTATCAACAATGCCGGCCAGAGTCGTTCCGGTTCCACAAGGGACGCAAACTGTATCGTATGGGACAGCTATTTCGGCAACCAGCTCGGCTATCCCTTTCAACGCCAATGGCTGCGCCCCGCCTTCCGACAACCAGTATTGCCGTGGCGTTAAACCGGGTAAGTCATGCCAGTTTTTGTACTGCCTGAGCAGCCTGTAATCAGAACGGGAGACAAATCTCAGCTCCATACCCCACGCTTTCATATCCAGCAATGTCGGCGTCAATGTTTCCGGCTGCTCGCCGCGCACCAGCCCGATGGTTTTTAATCCCAACACCTTGCCTGCATAAGCCAACGCATGCAGGTGATTGGAATAAGCGCCGCCCATGCTGATGAGGGTGTCCGAGCCTAGCGACAGGGCATGATCGAGGATGTATTTAAGCTTGCGCCATTTGTTGCCGGAAATAACCGGATGCAGCAAGTCATCCCGCTTCATCCACAAGTCGATTTGGTATTGCGAAAGCCACGGATCGTCAATCTTTGTTAGAATCGACGGCTTGAAGGTTTTTTCCAGTTTTATCAGTTCGGGGTGCATATGTGTGGGCGCTATAACTTGATCGCAACCGGGCAGCAGATTATGGCTCATTTCGGATTGCTGAGTTTACCCGTACACAAACCGGACTACAACATTCCGCCGGGACAAAAAATTCTCGCCGTTGTGCAAATGGAAGACGGCGGCAACCGAGCCGTTCATCTGTACTGGGGATTGATTCCATCATGGTCGAAAGACCACGCAATTTCCAGCCACTTGATCAATATCAGGGCGGAAACGCTGACTGAAAAACCGTCGTTCAAAAATGCTTTCCGGCATCGACGCTGCCTGATTCCAGCTACCGGTTTTTTCTTTGAGTGGCAGAGTACCGCTCATGCCAGCTCCCGTCCGGCTGGCGATAAACGCAAACAGCCCTACCACATACACCAGCCGGATCATGCTTTATTCGCTTTTGCCGGCATTTGGGAGCACTGGGAACACGATCAGGAGACGATTTATTCATGCGCGATTATCACCGCTGCTGCCAACGACAAAATAGCACCCATCCATGACCGGATGCCGGTTATTATCGCGCCCGATGGTTACGATCGCTGGCTGGACAAGAAAACCGCAGTTGTCGAAATGGCGGATTTTTTAGCCGCCGATGTTTACCGCGATATGCTGACAACTCCTATCAGTACACGGGTCAACAATCCGCTGCATAATGATGAAAGTTGTTTAAGGTAACAGCAGCCGGAAAAGCCTGTTCTTGCCTAAACTCGAACAGGCGTTTCCAACCTACTACTTTTTATTGGATTTAGCAGCCGACTCTTCGGCAATCAGCTCGGGGTTATAGGATTTATAATCCGGCGCTATGCTGATCAACACCGTTAACAATGCTGCAACATAAGGAACTGCCTGCACCGAAAGAATCGCTATCCACAATCTGCCGCTAAAATTGTCGAAATGTTCCAAGGATGCCATCATTCCGATCGCCACGCTCAATAAAGTCAACAACAGCAGTTCCTGCCTGACGGTAAACAATCCAGCAAGCAAAGCGCCGTGCTGTTCAAACTTGGGCGTACGCATAAACGGCTTGCCGGACGTAAACAAACCCTGCAAAGTCCCCTTGGCGACGGTATGCGTTAAAGACAACCCTGACAGCGATGCGCCTAACGATTGCCAAACAGAGCACGGAACACGGGCTTGGTATAACCATAAGCCACGAATAATTTTAAAGCTGAATATACCTACAGTCGGCAGTAAAAAGGCATTGGCCGGAAGCTCGCTGTGTATCGGATCGTATAGAATCAGCGCAGTTAACGCCAAGCTGGTGCAGGTAAAAATCAATGCCAGAGCATCAGAGAACCACGGCAGCCATCCGGCAATAAAATAATATTTCTGGGCGGAAGTCAGTGTGGGCTGTTTAGAGGGCAAAAAGTGACGCCAATGAGCCTTAATAATTTGCATCGCTCCATAAACCCAGCGATAGCGTTGAGTCATGTAACCGGACATGGTGTCAGGCATAACGCCTTTCCCAAACGAATCTTTGACGTAAACCGAATCATAACCTGCTTCATACAGACGCAGACCTAACTCGCTGTCTTCACAGATACACCATTCCGACCATTTACCCACTTCCAGCAATGCAGACTTCCTGATCATAGTCATCGTGCCGTGCTGGATAATGGCGTTGTATTCGTTCCTTTGCACCATGCCGATATTGAAAAAGCCGGCGTATTCCCAGTAGCAAAACGATTTGAAGGCGCTTTGGTCGCGGTCGCGATAATCCTGCGGCGACTGGATGAAACCGACATTTTCGTTGTCGAAATAAGGCACCATGCAGTTAAGCCAGTCGGGCGACAGGATATAATCGCTGTCGATCACCGCGATAATCTCGGCGTCGGGAGCCGTTTGCTCGAGCGCATGATTGATTGCACCTGCTTTAAATCCGGGCCAATTTTCAAGATGGAAGAACCTAAACTTCGGCCCCAGCCGTTCGCAATCGGCTTTGACCGGCTCCCAAACCGCCGGATCTTTTGTGTTGTTGTCCATCACCAGGACTTCCATATTGGGATAATCCACTCTGTCCAAAGCCTCCAGCGTCATCCGAACCATCTCGGGCGGCTCGTTATGGATCGGCAAATGCAAGGATACCTTGGGGTATTTAAAATCCGGAGAAGGCTTAAGCGGCTGAAAAGTCCTGGCCGTTTTACGGTGCCAGATGACTTCGGCTATCTCAAGGCTTTCAATTAACAAGATGACTGCCGCCATGACCTGCATCAATATCAGGATGCCCCAAAAGACGATGGAAATATTGGTTTGATATTGCTGGGCGCCTATCGATACCGACCAGAATATCGTCGATGCCGCAAGATTGGCAATCAGGGCGAAAAACACCAAACCGGGCAGTTTCATACTGCTGCGGGTAAACAAAAACAAGCCCATCAAAACAACGCTGAAAACCGCCGCGCCCGCTGCCCAATGCTCCCAGTTAGGCATCGCAATAACATCGGTATCCATCGGATATTTGGGTTGCCGGTCCGCATTAAAAATACCCCAGTAAGCTCCGGCCGAGCCTTCCAAAGACATCTTCCAGGGCTGGTCAAACGCCTCGACAATGTAATAAGTGACTTTTTCAGCATCGGCCCGATTAAGAAATTCGCGCAGAAATCTTGCCTGATTGAATACCGATGCCGTCGCATGCTTAAACGGCTGACCGTCTGAAGGCCAGCCAACCTCAGTAATGACGATAGGTTTATTGGGATACGCTTTTTGCACATCATGATAGCGGTCAAAAACATAATCAACGGCATCTTCCGCAGCAATACCTTCCCAGTAAGGCAGAATATGCACAGCGATAAAATCGACTTCATTAACAAGTTCAGGGTGTTTAAGCCATATATCCCAGGTTTCTGACGTACTGACAGGCCGCCAAGTATTTCGTTTTACTTCGCGGATATATTCAATCAGCTGTTCTGGCGTAACATTGCCGCGAAGCAACACCTCGTTGCCCACCATCACACGAACGATGTTGGGGTTATTCTGACGACTGACATTAATCAATGTTTCGATTTCTTGCCTGTTCTTCTCAAGATTATCGTCAATCCAGGCACCCACAGTCGTGTTCAGGTTATGCTTGGCTGCCAATTCAGGAACCTTGTCCAGCCCTTTAAGCACGCTGTAAGTACGAACCGCGTGAACTTTGTTCTCAAGCAAGCTCAAGTCATGATCAATATCGGCTTCGCTGGGATATGTATTGCTTTGCGGGGTGTCCTGTTTCCTCATGGGGTCGAAGGTGACGCCCATCGTGGTCTTGGTCCAAGGTTGCAACTGCAAGGGGTTGTTCACATAACTCCATATGCTGAAATTAAGGAATACGATTAGAGCGAGTGCAATGACAGTAACTATCTTGGTTTTCATTTGGATGCTCGATTGTGCGGCTTAAAAGGTGAAAAATAGTTGTTGATTAAGGATTTTACAAAGTATACGGCTTACATTTAATCTTAGATCGCAAGAAGATCGACGTTTTCTTTATTTAGGATTAAGCGACAGAATGCCTATTGGCGGCTATTTTACACAGGTTATACGGCTGGCAAGAATTTATTTAAAAGGCCTAGGCCGCTATAAATCCTGCCGTATCGTCTGCTATTTGCTCAAGGCAATCTCTTTCCTACATCTGGCCTCCATTGGATGGAGCGATGCAGAATGATTGCCAAGAGCAAAGCCCTGTAGGCAAAATTACTTCTTTATATAAAGATCGGTAATCGAGCCGGTGATCATCTCGGCGGCGAACGCGAAAGTTTCGGATAACGAGGGGTGTGGGTGGATAGACAAACCGACGTCTTCGGCATCCGCGCCCATTTCCAAAGCCAATACCGCTTCGGCGATTAATTCGCCCGCATTGGGGCCGACCATGCCTGCACCGAGTATTCGGCCGGTTGCCTTTTCGCAAAGTATTTTGGTCAAGCCTTCCTTGCGTCCCAGGCTTAACGAACGTCCGCTGGCCGCCCACGGAAAAGCTGCTTTATCATAGTCTATGCCCTGTTGTTTGGCCTGGTTTTCGGTTAAGCCCATCCAGGCAACTTCGGGATCGGTATAGGCAACAGCAGGAATGGTTAAGGCATCGAATCCGGCTTTATGACCGGCCGCCACTTCGGCCGCAACTTTGCCTTCGTGCGAGGCTTTATGAGCCAGCATCGGGTTTCCGGCTATGTCGCCGATAGCAAAAATATGCGGCACGTTGGTGCGTTGCTGTTTATCGACAGGGATAAAACCGGCCTCATCGACGTTGACCCCGGCCAGCTCTGCGCCGATCAGCTTGCCGTTGGGCCTGCGCCCGACGGCGACCAAGACCGCGTCGAACAATTCCGATTCAGGAGCGCCCTTGCCTTCGAAACCGACTTTCAGGCCTTTTTTGTCAGCGTCAATGGAAGTCACCTTGGTTTCCAGCCAGATGTTTTTGTATTGTTTTTTAATGCGTCGATATAACGGGGTAACCAAGTCGTTATCGCAGCCTGGAATGATCTGATCCATCAGTTCGACCACGCTGATTTCCGATCCCAACGCATGATAAACCGTCGCCATTTCCAGGCCGATGATGCCGCCGCCAACGATCAACAGTTTTTTGGGGATTTCTTTTAATTCCAGCGCATCGGTCGAATCCCACAAACGCGGATCGTCATTCGGGAAAACCGGGATCTTAGTCGGATGCGAGCCTGCGGCGATAATCGCCTGATCGAAGCTGACGGTTTTAACGCCGGCTTCGGTTTTCACCTCGATAGTGTTGGCTGAAGTAAAACTACCAAGACCCTGGACTAACGTTATTTTGCGCTGTTTTACCAATCGGGCAAGACCATCGCTCAGCCCCTTGGACACACTTTCTTTCCAGCCGCGAATTTTGTCTATATCAAAACTCGGCTTACCGTAACTGAGGCCGTGCTGCTCGAACTCTTCGGCTTCATGAACGATCTGCGCGATATGCAGCAGGGCTTTGGATGGAATACAGCCGACATTAAGACATACGCCGCCAATAGCCGGATAGCGTTCGACCAGCACCACTTGCTTGCCTAAATCGGCGGCGCGAAACGCAGCCGTGTAACCGCCGGGGCCGCCGCCCAACACCAAAACTTCCGCATGTATAGCAGACTCATTAACCGCTGGATTAGCATCCATATTCTTCTTCCTGATTAAAGTAAAGTTAAAGAAGCAGGCGGCGAATATCGCCCAAATACTGTTTGACGGCGGCCATGAAACGCGCGCCTTCCGCGCCGTCGATCACCCGATGGTCGTAAGTCAGGTCGAGCGGCAACATCAGGCGCGGTATAAATTCCTTGCCGTCCCAGACAGGCTGCATTTTGGCGCGGGTAACGCCGAGTATCGCCACTTCCGGGGCATTGACGATCGGCGTGAAAGCCGTGCCGCCGATACCGCCAAGACTGGAAATGGTGATACAGCCGCCTTGCATTTCGACAGGCATCAACTTGCCCAGACGGGCTTTGTTGCTTTTTTCGGCCAGTTCGGCAGTTAATTCGTTGATGCCTTTGCGGTTAACGTCGCGCAGCACCGGCACCACCAGCCCATTGGGTGTATCGACCGCAATACCGATATTGCAATATTTCTTGAATATCAGATTCTCGCCATCGGCAGACAGCGATGCGTTGAATTGCGGGAACTGTTCCATCGCAGAAACCAGCGCCTTGATAATGAACACCAGACCGGTAACTTTAACGTCATCCTTGGATTTTTCTGCATTCAGCGCGACGCGGAACGCTTCCATTTCGGTGATGTCGGCCTCGTCATGGTAGGTGACCATCGGCAGGTTCAACCACACGCGGCTTAAGTTTTGCCCGGTCAGCCGTTTGATCTTGCTGAGCTTTTGCTCTTCTGTCTCGCCGAACTGGGAAAAATCGACAGCAGGCATGGCCGGGATTCCGCTGCCGCCTTGCCCTGCGCCTTCAGCCATGACCTTCTTGACGAAGTTTTTCACATCGTCTTTTAAGATGCGTCCTTTGCGGCCGCTGCCGGCGGTTATTTTGTGTATATCAACGCCCAACTCGCGGGCAAAAAGCCGGACGGCTGGTGTGGCGTGGGCTGCGTGGGTTGACGCACCGCTAACCGGGGCTTCCTGCCTTGCTTCAGGCGCAGCGGCAGCCGGTTGGGCGACGGGTTCCGGCGCTTTTTCCACCGGAGCAGGGGCTGCTGCTTGTTGTACCGGTTCAGCCGGTTTCGCCTCGCTAACTGCTTCGTCACTTACCAATACCGTCGCAATCAACCTTCCTTCCGAAACCTTATCGCCGGGCTTGATAAACAATTCCTGCACAGTACCTGTCGCACTGGAGGGTAAATCTATGCTGGCTTTGTCGGTTTCAAGTATAGCCAGGGTTTGTTCCAGTTTTACTTCGTCGCCCGGTTTAACCAATACGTCTACTACGTCGATATTTTCGACGTTGCCAACATCAGGAACCTTTATTTCAATCAATGAAGCCATTTTGCGTCCTTCCGTTAAATTAGCCAAGGGGCCGTTGCATCAGGGTTTATGCCGTATTTGGCAATAGCCACATCCACTTTGGCGGCCTCGAACTGCCCCAGGTCTACCAAACTCTTTAGCGCCGCAATCGTCACATGGTAGCGGTCTACCTCAAAAAACCGGCGCAGATTCTCGCGGGTATCGGAACGGCCAAAACCGTCGGTACCCAGCACGGTATAAGGGGCGGAAATTAAACTGCGAATCTGTTCGGCAAAGGCGCGGGTATAATCGCTGGCCGCTATCACCGGACCTTGCGCATTGGCTAGACAATGCGCTACATGGGATTGCTTGGGTGTTTCGGTGGGATGCAGACGATTCCAGCGCTCGCAGAACTGACCGTTTCTGGCCAGTTCGGTAAAGCTGGTGCAGCTCCACAAATCGGCTTCCACGCCCCAGTCCTTGCTTAATAATTCAGCGGCCGCTTCGACTTCGCGGAAAATCGATCCCGACCCCAGTAACTGCACTCTAGGCGCTTTCTTTTTAGCGCCTTTCTTGAAACTGTACATGCCCTTGAGTATGTCCAGCTCCGCACCTTTAGGCATCGCAGGATGGGCATAGTTTTCGTTCATGACCGTGATGTAATAGAACACATCTTCCTGTTCGACATACATGCGGCGCAAGCCGTCTTGAATGATCACCGCCAGTTCATAGGCATAAGTCGGATCGTAGGACACGCAGTTAGGTACGGTTGCCGCCATCAAATGGCTGTGGCCGTCTTCATGTTGCAGGCCTTCGCCGTTCAGCGTGGTTCTGCCCGCCGTGCCGCCCATTAAAAAGCCTCGGGTGCGTTGATCGGCGGCCGCCCAGATTAAATCGCCAACGCGTTGGAAACCGAACATCGAATAGTAAATAAAGAACGGGATCATCGGCACGTTGTGAGTCGAATACGAAGTGCCCGCCGCAATCCAGTCGCACAAACCGCCCGCTTCATTGATGCCTTCCTGCAATACCTGGCCGTGCTTGTCTTCTTTATAGAACATCAATTGATCGGCATCTTGTGGGGTATACAGCTGCCCCACCTGAGACCAGATGCCCAGTTGGCGAAACATGCCTTCCATACCGAAAGTTCTCGATTCGTCGGGAACAATCGGCACGACGCGTTTGCCGATATTTTCATCTTTGACCAGGATGTTAAGCAGGCGCACAAAAGCCATGGTCGTGGAGATTTCGCGGCCTTCGCCGCTGGCTTCCAACAACGGTTTGAAATCGTTTAATACCGGCACATCCAAGGCGTAAGATTTTGCCCTTCTGGCCGGCAAATGGCCGCCCAGTTCGCTACGGCGTTTCAGCATGTACTCCAGTTCTTTTGAGCCTTCCGGGAAGGTCAGATAAGGCAGTTCATTCAGCTCTTCATCAGTCACCGGCAACGCATAACGGCTGCGAAAGTTGCTTAACGAGCTGGGGCTCATTTTTTTCTGTTGGTGGGATATGTTCTGGGCTTCTCCCGAATCGCCCATGCCGTAGCCTTTAATGGTTTTAGCCAAAATGACGGTAGGTTGACCTTTATGGTTTACCGCCGCATGGAAAGCCGCATAAACCTTGACCGGATCATGCCCGCCGCGGTTAAGTTCGTAGATGTCGCGATCCGACCAATCGGATACCATGGCTTTCAATTCGGGAGTATTAAAGAAATGTTCACGCACGTAAGCGCCGTCTTTGGCCTTGAAGGTTTGATAATCGCCGTCGACACAGGACATCATTCGGGCTACCAGCAGTCCGTCTTTGTCGCGAGCTAACAATGAATCCCAGCGCTGCCCCCAAACCAGCTTGATCACATTCCAACCGGCACCGCGAAACTCGCTTTCCAGATCCTGAATAATCTTGCCATTGCCACGCACAGGCCCGTCCAGACGTTGCAAATTGCAGTTGATAACAAAAATAAGATTATCCAGTTTTTCCCGTCCGGCCATGCCGATCGCGCCCAAAGATTCGGGCTCATCCGTCTCGCCATCGCCAAGAAAACTCCAAACCTTTCTTCCTGAGGTGTCTGCAAAACCGCGGTCCTGCAAATAGCGCATAAATCGCGCCTGATAAATAGCCATGATCGGGCCAAGACCCATCGAAACCGTCGGGAACTGCCAGAAATCCGGCATCAACCAAGGATGCGGATAAGACGATAAGCCGTTACCGCCTACTTCCTGACGAAAGTTATCCATCTGTTCCAGCGATAACCGTCCCAGCAAAAAGGCGCGAGCATAATCGCCCGGCGTTAAATGGCCTTGGGTAAAAATCAAGTCGCCGCCATGTTGATCCGAAGGCGCATGCCAGAAATGGTTATAGCCGACATCGTATAAAGTCGCCGCCGAAGCGAAGCTGGCGATATGACCGCCGACATTAGTATGCTTGTTAGCCCTTAACACCATCATCATCGCATTCCAGCGTACATAAGCGCGAATCTTGTGCTCTATGGTTACGTCGCCGGGAAACTGCGCCTGTTGCGAGACGGGAATGGTATTGATATAGGCGGTGTTGGCGCTGAAAGGAATGTCGAATCCCGCATGCCGGGTTACCGCAACCAACTGTTCAATCAGGAAGTGTACTCGCTCGCTGCCATCGTGTTCCAGAATGGCTTGCAGCGCTTCAATCCACTCCCTGGTTTCCGCTGGATCGACATCATTTTGTCCGGTGATTGTTGAGTTTAAACTGTTGGTCATTGATTGATCCTGTTACGACGAGTAGGCATGGATTAAAAATGTGAGTTGGTTTTTTACCCATAGGGCGCAAGAGCGTAAAGCAACCCGGCATTCTACTGAAATAGTGAAAACAAGGCCAGAAACACTCTGGTTATTGCGCATAGTATAAACAATGCCGGGGGGGCAATGCACCCGTTTTAGTCATTTTGATGCGTAATTCAGGAGAACGGATTCGGGCTGCGCGGGTCAGATGTTTGTTTTTTTGCAGCATGGCGGTTTATCATAGATAGCGTAATCACGTACCCTCGAAAAACCGGACTGACGATTTTTCACCCTCAACACTCACCTTAAATTAATCAAACATGGATTTAATATTAACGCTGAAAACTATCATTCTAGGCATTGTTGAAGGTCTGACCGAATTTTTACCGGTTTCCAGTACCGGGCATTTAATTCTGGTCGGCGACTTGCTGAACTTTAATAATGATAAGGGCAAGTTATTTGAAATCGTCATCCAGGTCGGCGCAATCCTCGCGGTGTGCTGGGAGTACCGCGCAAAAATCGCTACCGTTATTGTAGGCTTGCCCAGCCAGAAACAGGCGCAAAAATTCGCCTTTAACCTGGCAATTGCGTTCGTGCCGTTAGCGACACTGGGCTTGCTGTTCGGCAAATACATCAAAGCCATGTTATTCAAGCCCCTGCCGGTGGCCCTGGCGTTCATCATTGGCGCTTTCGTGATTATCTGGGCGGAAAAACGGGAGCATAAAATCCGCATTCTTGAGGTCGAAGATTTGACCCCGTTGGATGCATTAAAACTGGGCATCGCACAGGCTTTTGCGCTGATTCCGGGAACCTCGCGTTCCGGCGCGACCATCATCGGCGGCTTGCTATTCGGACTGTCGCGCAAAGCCGCAACCGAGTTCTCGTTTTTCCTGGCGATTCCGACACTGATTATCGCCAGCATTTACGATTTATATAAACACCGCGACTTGCTTGATCTGGCAATAGATACGCCCTATTTTGCCGCCGGACTGATCGCCGCATTCCTAAGTGCGCTATTGGCCATCAAGGCATTATTGCGCTACATCAGCCATAATGACTTCATCATTTTTGCCTGGTACCGCATCATCTTTGGCTTAATTGTTATCGCCACGTCATACAGCGGCTTGGTGCAATGGACTGTTGATTAGAGCAACTGACAATTGACAGCACTAAAGAAAACTCAATCCACACCAATGACTCCACTGGATATGCACAAAGAAGCATCCCTGATCGAGGTCGTCATCGAGGTGCCGCGCGGTAGTTTTCTAAAGCGAGGCTCCACCGGAAAGCTGGATTTCATTTCCCCCTTCCCCTGCCCGTTCAACTACGGTTCTGTTCCGGCATTCATCGGATTGGATGGCGATCTGCTGGATGCGGTAGTGCTCGGCCCACGACTCCCTTCGGGGACAACGGTAAAAATTTATGCTTGGGGGGCTATTGGCCTGATCGACCACGGATTGCATGACGACAAACTGATATGCAGTCACTCACCCATCCCTCCTTGGAAGCGATGGCTGATTCTTCTGTTTTTTATGATCTACGCCAAGGCCAAAAGCCTGATCAATCTAATAAAAGGCAACAGGGGACGCAACAGTTGCGAAGGTTGGCGCGAGGCCGCTAGCGCCTTGGCGAGAGCAACGCCACGCGCTCATGGCGACTGGTACGGACCGAGCCGCTCCTAGAGCACTGGGGGAGGCGAATTTGAACAGAAAATTGCGTCCCCGCCCTCTAAACATGGCATTTGATCCAATAACCCGAAGAATGTGTCATCAGACGCCGCGGGTTCAAGTCTACATGCACTCATTAAGTCGCCGACCACTAGCATTACGCATCTAGTCAACCGAATTAAGATGAACCTTCACGAAAAATCTAATCACAACCGAATCGACTGCCGCACCGTCTTTACGCCTTTTTTACATCCCATTCATTACAATCTGTTGCAGTTTTGAACGTCTGGGAACTTACTGATTGCGTAAGTTCCGGCAAGTTAACCGCTGAATTTATACAGAGATTAGGAGAACATCGTGCATTGTAGTTTACGTCTACTCGGAGTAGCGGCTTTACTGTTGCCGGCGTTGGGAGTTGCCGGGGAAGAAACGGCAACACCGGCAATGCAGCAACTTGACCTGACTCATCATTGGGTGGGGTATTTTTCACTGACTGTGATGGTGGCGGCTTATGTGGCGGCGACGTTCGAAGAGGTTACCGACTTGCGAAAATCCAAGCCGATGTTGTTGGCAGCGACGTTGATTTGGTTTGCTATTGTTTATACCTATCAGCAGCGAGGTCTTGACCAACTTGCCGTAACGACCTTTAAGAGCAATTTGCAGACTTATATTGAATTGCTGTTGTTTATCATGGTGTCGATGACCTACTTGAATGCCATGAAAGATATGCTGATCTTTGATGCATTGAAATCCTGGCTGGTCGGCAAACACTTCAGTTACCGGCAAGTGTTCTGGATCACCGGATGGCTGGTGTTTTCCATTTCCAGTGTCATCAACGGCCTCACCGCGGGTTTGTTGATGGGCGCGGTGGTGGTCGCCGTCGGCAAAGACAGTCCGCGGTTTGTGTCTTTGGCTTGCATCAATATTGTTGTCGCCACCAATGCCGGCGGTTCTTTCAGCCCGTTAGGCGGCATATCTACGCTGTTCGTCTGGCAGCACGGCATGCTGGCGTTTACCGAATTTTTCAAATTATTCATTCCCTGTCTGGTGAATTTTTTGATTCCGGCTATAGCGATGCATTTTGCGCTTCCCAAAGACAAACCCACTATCGAAGCTGGACAAGTGATCTTGCCGCGTGGCGCCAAACGCATTATCTTTCTGTTCGGAGTAACCATCGGCCTGGCGGTTACGTTCGATACGATTCTGCATTTGCCGGCTGCTGCCGGTATGATGGGCGGCTTGTCATTATTGCAGTTCTTTTATTATTACCTGCAAAAAAGCACCGGTTCACGCTTACAAACACCATCGGAAGTTGACTTGTCTTCGGATAGCGATGAAACCAGCTCATCAATTCTAGAAGCCAGGAGGCTTGAAGTAGTCAGGCTTGATATTTTCGAAAAAGTCGGACGTCTGGAGTGGGATACCTTACTGTTTTTCTACGGTGCCATGATGGGAATCGGCGGCTTGGGCTACATCGGTTATCTGGATGCTATTTCCCGAGTACTGTACGGACAACTAAGCCCAACCCTGGCTAATATTGCAATTGGATTGTCGTCGGCATTTGTCGATAATGGAACCTTGATGTTCGCCGTCCTCACCATGCACCCCGACATTCCGCAAGGCCAATGGCTGCTGTTAACCTTGACCTTGGGCGTCGGCGGCAGTCTGCTGGCGATAGGCTCGGCGCCGGGCATAGGCTTACTGGGCCAAGCCAAAGACCAATATACTTTCAGCAGCCATCTGAAGTGGTTTCCGGTAATTCTGCTAAGCTACTTTGCCAGCATCGGCGTGCATTTCCTGGTAAACGCTCAATCTTTTTGAAAACACCGGAACACAAACTGCTTCGGAGGAAAATTTTGCACAACAACGCTCAGCACAACCAACCGGGAAGTAAACAGGGTCATCAATTGCCTGTAATGGTGCTGGGCCTTGTACACCGTTCGGATCGATTGCTGGGCTATCTGTGGGGCATAGCGGCTCCCGTTATTTGCACATTGGTCGACTGGCCGTTACGGCATATGCTGGGCACGGCCAGCATCCTGATGACCTATTTGCTGGGTATATTTTTGGTGGCGAGTCGTTATGGCCGCGGTGCGTCGATTACGGCTTCGTTGTTGAGCATACCGGTATTCGCCTTCTTTTTCGGCCCGCCGACTTTTTCGTTCGCCATTTCCGATCTTGAGAACATCGTCGGCCTGGCGGTGATGATAGTCGTCGCCAATGTCACCAGCAATCTGCTGGAAAAGTCGCGTCTACAGGCCGAAATTGCCAGCCAACGAGAGAATCGCACTAATGCACTGTACCGCTTAAGCCAGGCTTTGTCCGACGCCCAAAGTAGCCAAGCCGTTGCCGGCATTGCCGTGCAGCATATTCACGATAATTTTGCCGCGTCGGCTGTATTGCTGTTTCCGGACGCTAATAATCATCTGCACTACCCTTGCGAAAAACCACTCCGGCAATCCTTGTGCGGCGTTAATCTGGCTGCCGCACAACAAGCATTTGAGCAGCGTACCCTTGAACGCCATTCCGACCTGAATACGCCGATTTATTTCCCGCTTGAATATTCGCAAACCATGCTCGGAGTGCTTGCTATACAGTTCGCAACCCTACCTGCATTGTCCGATCCGGAATTAACCACTTTTTTCGATACTTTTCGGAACCTGATTGCGCAAACCCTGGAGCGCTTGCGTTTAACCGAACAGGCTAACAACGCCAGCCTTAAAGCCGAGACGGAATCGCTGCGCAATGAATTGCTGAGTGCCATATCGCACGACTTACGCACCCCATTGACACGTATCATCGGCGCAAGCACCGCCCTGATCGAAAACAACGCCGGTTTTTCCGAGGAAGAAAAGCTCGATTTTAATAAAGTTATTCTCGAAGAAGCGCAGCGCACCTCGGATCTAACCAGTAAAATCCTGGACATGGCAAGACTGAGCAGCGGGCAAATTATTCTGCATCAGGAATGGAACACTATTGAAGAAATTGTCGGCAGCGCGCTGAACCGCTTGGAAAAGAATCTGGGCATTCGTCCGGTAAGGACGCTGTTGCCCGACAATTTGCCGCTGCTCTGGATAGACGCGGTGCTGGTCGAACAGGTGCTGGCCAATCTGATCGAAAACGCGATCAAATACACGCCGGCAGGAAGCCCTATCGACATCAGCGCGGAACTATTGCCGACCGCTTTGAAAATCACCGTATCCGATTACGGCCTGGGTATTGCAAAAGGCATGGAAGAAAAAATATTCGATAAATTCTACCGCGTTGAATCCGAAACTCAGCAAAACGGCGTGGGAGTGGGACTGACCTTATGCCGGACAATCATTGAAACGCATGGCGGAACGATCCATGCCGCTAATTGTCCTGAAAAAGGCGCGTCGTTTATCATTCTTTTACCGCTCCATGAGCCGCCCCAAATCAATTGGCATGAGGGAATGGAAGTATGATAAATGAAGCCAATCCATTGATATTAATCATTGAAGACGATCCGCAAACCCGGCGATTTTTGAAAACCACCCTCTGCAACCGGGGATGGCGCGTCATCGAGGCCGAAAACGGCAAGACCGGGCTGTCAATGATCAAAAGCGACGACCCTGATCTGGTGATACTCGATTTAGGCTTGCCGGACATAGACGGGATTTCAGTCACCCAACGTTTGCGTCAGCTATCAGACTTGCCGGTGCTGATATTATCGGCCCGCAGCCAGGAGCAAAACAAGATTATGGCGCTGGATGCCGGTGCCGACGATTACATGACCAAACCGTTCGGCAGCGGAGAGCTGCATGCACGCCTGCAAGCCTTGCTACGCCGGGTCACCCGCAGCATCAGCAGCTGCGAAACCTTTGAAACCGGCCAATTAAAGGTCGATCTGGTGCGGCGCAAGGTATTCAACGCCGGCAATGAAGTGCATATAACGCCGATCGAATACCGGCTGTTGAGCATACTGATTCGCCATGCCGGCCTAGTAGTTACCCAGCACCAGCTGCTCAAGGAAGTCTGGGGCGCCGAGCATGTTCACGACTCGCATTATCTGCGAATTTACATGGGGCAGTTGCGTCACAAGCTGGAAGTCAATCCCGCGCGCCCCCGTTATCTGCTGACCGAAGTCGGCGTGGGCTATCGATTAGTCGACGATGAAACGTTAGCGAAGTGATAGCGAACAGCGAAAAAACATATAATGGATTACATATTTTGTAGATAAGATTAATTTTTTTCCTGGTCCAGCTCCCTCCCCGACAATCAATTGCTTTCTCTGGCAGAATCTCTCACATAGGCTAATAAACACCGTCGTTTATTTAACCCGTCCAGCAACAACCGTTTTCATGGACCGCCTACTTGCCACCGCCCATCACTGGAATGATAATTAGGCAAATCGACAAATATGCCGTAAAAACACATTGCCAAACCACATACGGAAACAGGCCGATGACAGATCATCACCGACACAACCATTCTCACGCTCATTCAGGACACTCGCATAGTGCCCCGAACAGTCACGGCCGCGCCTTCACCTTGGCCATCGCCTTGAACGCGATTTTTGTCATAGTCGAGTTCACCTATGGCTTCATCGCCAATTCGACGGCGCTGATGGCCGATGCCGGGCATAACCTATCCGACGTACTTGGCTTGCTGCTGGCCTGGGGTGCAGCAATCCTTTCCCGCAAGGCACCAAGCGAACGCTACACCTACGGCCTACGCAGCACCTCGATTCTGGCAGCGCTGGCAAACGCCATGCTCCTGCTGGTGGCATGCGGAGCTATTGCGTGGGAGGCCGTTCACCGTATCTCACAGCCTCCCCTTGTGGCCGGACTGACAGTTACATTGGTTGCAGGTATCGGCATAGTCGTCAACGGTCTATCCGCATGGCTGTTCGCCAAAGGCAGCAAGGGCGACTTGAATATTCGCGGCGCTTATCTCCATATGGCGGCCGATACGGCTGTCTCGCTGGGTGTGGCTGCTGCCGGTACAGCAATGATATTCACCGACTGGTACTGGCTTGATCCGGTGATCAGCCTAGTCATCGTGACCGTGATCGTAATCAGCACCTGGGGACTGTTACGCGAGTCCATTCAACTGGCATTGAGTGCAGTCCCGGCACACATCGACGTAGCCGCAATGGAAACCTACTTGCGCCAATGTCCTGGCGTAACCGACATCCATGATCTGCATGTCTGGGGCATGAGCACTACCGAAAGCGCGCTGACCGTCCATCTGGTGATGCCTAATGGCTACCCCGGCGATGCCTTCATGGATGATATCGTGCAGGAGCTGAAAGAGAGATTCTCCGTTCATCACTGCACATTGCAAATAGAACAAGGAACGACCAACCATTCCTGTGCGCTGCATCCCGGCACAACTACACACGTTCACTGAGGTTAGTGATGACAACAAAAAGCGGCTTGAACCGGGTTCCCGCAAGCATTTGGGTACTCGGTTTCGTCAGCATGTTGATGGACATTTCCTCCGAGATGATTCACAGCCTGCTGCCTATGTTCATGGTCACCACGCTCGGCGCCAGTGCCTTTGCTGTCGGCCTGATTGAAGGACTGGCCGAATCCACAGCGCTGATCGCCAAGGTGTTTTCAGGTACCTTGAGCGACTACCTGGGTAAGCGCAAGGGACTCGCTGTATTTGGCTATGCCTTGGGCGCATTGACTAAACCATTGTTTGCTATCGCGCCCACCATAGGGATCGTGCTCACAGCCCGGCTGCTGGATCGCGTTGGCAAGGGGATTCGTGGCGCACCGCGTGATGCGCTGGTGGCCGACATCACCCCACCTCATCTGCGCGGCGCAGCATTCGGACTGCGCCAAGCTCTAGACACCGTAGGCGCATTTTTAGGCCCGCTGTTGGCAGTCTGTCTAATGCTGCTATGGGCCAATGATTTCCGGGCTGTGTTCTGGGTTGCCGTGATTCCAGGCCTAATGGCCGTGGCGCTGCTTTTGTTCGGCATCAATGAACCCGCACACCGTGAGCATGGCAAGCGTTCAAACCCGATTCGCAGAGAAAACCTTAAGCGTCTTGAGACACCCTACTGGTGGGTGGTCGGTATCGGCGCCGTGTTTACACTGGCCCGGTTCAGCGAAGCATTTTTAGTGCTGCGCGCGCAGCAGGGCGGCATCCCTATTGCGTTGGTACCGCTGGTCATGGTCGCTATGAATCTGGTCTACGCCCTGTCGGCCTACCCATTCGGCAAGCTCTCCGACCGCATGAGCCACACCAAGTTGCTGGCACTCGGTCTGGTTATCCTGATTGCCGCTGACTTGGTGCTTGCCGTCAACGATCATTGGGCGGTTGTAATTGCCGGCGTCGCCTTATGGGGCGTTCACATGGGCATCACCCAGGGTTTGCTGGCAACGATGGTGGCCGATACCGCACCCGCCAACCTGCGTGGCACCGCCTACGGTTTCTTCAACCTGATGAGCGGGATCGCCATGCTGGCCGCCAGCAGCGTCGCCGGGCTTCTTTGGGATCAGTTTGGCGCGTCGTTCACGTTTTATGCCAGTGCGGCGTTTTGTGTAACAGCCCTTGCAGGCCTGGCCTGGCAACCAACTCGTAGCACTCAAAATATTAAATAGAATAACTACAATCGATGTTATCAGTAGCACGATGGCATAAAAAATCCCTCAGGGTTAGTTTGGCATACCTTTACAAATAACGCTAAGTACAGTGGTCTCTGTTTGCCGGCTAAGTGGTAGTACGGATTTATTTTATCGTGAAAATATGAAAAACTTTGCCACGTAATTTAGAAACTAGATTGGAGAGGAAGTTATGGATATTGATAAAGAAATCCTAAAACATGCAGACTGGAAAATAAGATTTAGTAACGCTATTTTCAGACGAGAATCGTTAGATTCCTACGTTATGTCGACTATCAGAAAAGAAAATTGCTGTGAACTCGGCAAGTGGCTGCATAAAGAGGGTAAAACCCAATTCGGCAGCTTGCCAAGTTACAAGGCATGCCTGAAAAAACATGCTGAATTTCATATCGAAGCTGAAAAAATAGCGAACGCCATTAATACGAAACAATATACAAACGCATCTAAAATGATAGGCATCGATTCGGCTTTTAACGCTGTTGTTAGCGAAGTCTGTTGTGAAGCTATTCGCCTAAAAAAAGAATGTCGCCTTTAATCGTCCATGCCTTTAGTTAGTCGAATTAAAAAATCAAACGCCGCCTCCTGGTGTTTTACATTACGAACAGCCTGACTGTTCATAGCCTCGCTCCGCAAGGTGGCGAGGCTTTTTTTTGAGCTAACAAGCATCTCGCATTTGCAATTTACACCGTCACAAATAACCGAAAGTCCGGTTAAGGCTGATCGCCACCAAAATGTTAAGAACGGGGGCTGTCTCTATAACAAACCTGCCATGCGCCGCAATACGTTACGCTATTGCGTCCTATTGGGTGCGCCTGCAACGTTGAATAAGCCCATGAGACAGTCCGGAAAACTTGTGGATTCGCTCCGATGGCAAAAGAATAAAACGCTTAACGTGAGTGCGGCTATTGATAACAACAGTAATGTAACAGGCACTGATAGATCTTTTTGATCCGCAAGGGGCAATTCAGCTACACCCATAGTTACTGCGGAAATGTCAGGAACTTCGTTTACCGTCTCAGTGCTTACTTGCTCTGCTTTCCCGGTAATAGATGGAGAGGCTTGTTCTACTGCTTCCGGAACGGGTTTATTTGCCGGCGGCCGCGATTCCTGACTTTTTATTTCTCTTTCTCTAGTATTGAGCAAACAAATGTAGTGAAAGACGTCTGTCATCAATCCCATTCTCTGCGTTGCTTCATAGATATCCCGCGCGTCAACGACTGGCTTTTCCCGTTCAAAAGCAACGTTGAATGACCGGTCACATAATGAGTTGATCGTACGAGGCGTCCCACCGGTACTAAAAGCAATCGAGAGCGCCTCCCACCCTGTATCTGAAATGAGGGAGGGAGGGCCACCGGCTACATGAATGCGATGTGCGACATAATTGATCATTGTATCGACATTCATCTTTCCCAGAATTTCGAGTGTAGCGATTCGCTGTTTAAACGGTTCCATCTCAGGCCGGTTTATCTTTTCCATCAATTCTTCCTGGCCAAGGAGCAGCAACTGGATCAGTTTAATGGATCCTTCTTCAAGATTGTTCAGCAAACGGATGCCGTTGATGGCATCGTCTGACATCAGATGCGACTCATCCATGATGATCAAACACTTCCTTCCTTCAGAATTGATCTTTAACAAGGCATTTCTGATGTCCCTCAAAATAAAAGTCTTCTCGGTCGATGACGGCTGCAACCCGAGCTCTTGGGCGAGAAACAGATAGAGACTAGTGCTGCTTGCAGGCGGCTCACCCATCCATATTAATTTGATGTTTTTAGGGAAGTCGAATTTTATCATCTGGCTGAGAGTCGTCTTGCCGGAACCGATCGGCCCGATGACAACGATTAATCCCCGGCCGCTCTGTAAAGACCCGGATATCTGTTTACGTATAAGGGCATGATCCCCATAGTCGTAAAAAAACAGCGGGTCCGGTACATTCTCGAATGGGAGTAACTTGAGGTTAAAGTGCTCGGTATACATGTGCATTAATTTTTTCCTTCTTTAGGCATAAGCTTTACCTCGACCCTGCGGTTCTTTGCCCTGCCCCCTTCTGTGTCGTTGGAGTCTATCGGGTTGTCTTTACCGTAACCGATTACTGATATCCGGTCGGGCGATATCCCCCGGGCAACCAAGATGTCCGCGATGGCCCTTGCCCTGCGTAATGACAGCTTCTTATTGTCAATAAATATATTCCCGGTCGGTATATTGTCGGTATGACCTTCTATAGATACGCGCCTGTCTTGAGCTGCTGATATTTCCCCAACTAAATTCTCGATCGTAGATAAAGCAGCGTTATTTATGGCACTCTTCCCTGAACGAAATGTCCCTCCATCAAAGACCGCCAGGGTCCGTGGCGTGTTTTCGGCATCTGTGGTTTTAATGCTTTCAAGGACTTGTTCTTTTGTTTTGAGCTGGTCCTCAAGCAGGGTAATTTTGGCCTGTAGGTCTGCAACAATGGCTCTGTTGGCATCCTGATCTTCGGTCGTTTTTTTTATGACAGTGCTTGATTCAGACATTACCTCCTGGTTTGATGTAGCCGTTACGTCTTTCCGGTTGTCCTGATAAGACGTTGTGCGAACCGGAAGTCCCTGCGCCTTAAATGTGACAATTACCGATAGGGTAAAAAATATAATAGACAGCCCAATAATAATGAAACGCATAATTTAAGTACTCGATTTAAGATGAGGCTAAGACGCAATGTCTAACTGCATGCCGATTAAATTCTGTTGCTCACTTGTGAATAAATACTTGCAAAATCTAATAATGGAAAAAATGAGGTTATGCATCGCTTATGCCTCGTAATCCATAAACGGTCCTCCCACACATCTCTTTACGATCGACGACAGACACATTTCTGATTTACGTCGACTCGGCAGCCATTTATCTCCTGATAAAACGATATAAGACGCGTGCCAATAAAACAATCAGTGCTAACACCTAATCATATGGGATGAGATGTTTGGCGAAATTAGGAATACTGATGACTTATGGATGTCCCTAACAATGAATGAAAGACTTCAATATCATTGAGCATTCCGGCTTTCTTGTTGAGTGCCTGCTGAGATCGGTTTGTCAATGAGAATTCGATAAACTTTACGAGTTTTACATGTTTCATAATCTGAACAGTCTTTGAATATCAAAGCCGCTAATTTTTCGAGTCAGCATGGATAAGCATTCATGCATATTGTGTATTTAGTTCGACATATGTATTGTTGAACGACGGGTGGGGAGATAGATGAGCCATTTCCACCTGATAATGTTTAAGGCATTTTCGGCCAATAGCTGTCCTTCACATTTGCCGTTAGCCGTCTTCACGGAGTGGCGGCAACATCAGCCTGCGATGGTGGGGACTAAGCCACGGTTCCTGTCATTACTGGAATACAAGACTCTTTATGTACTGATTACGATATGAACAAGTCGCACAAAATAATGTCCCTTGAAGGTCTTCGAGGAATCGCCGCGTTCGTTGTCGTTCTCTCACATCTCCAGACCACGTTTTATGCGACATCTTCGTCTTACATTCGCTCTTCCCTTGCATTCATGCCGGATGCCGTTGCACGCACCATTGAGGCCGCTGCTGCGAGTTTATACAATGGCGACTTTTCGGTTTGGCTCTTTTGGATTATGTCCGCATTTGTCCTATCGACACAGTTTTTTCTGCGCACCCACTTAACCTCAGGAGCAAGTTCCCATGATTATCTAGAAGACGCCATGTTGCGTCGCTATCCGCGTTTGTTGCTGCCGGTATTGGTATCGGTCATGTTTGCGTACGTGATTCATTCCCTCGGCTTCATGCACAACGTGCTGCTGGCGCATACACTGGGCGAACCTTACGAAACAGGCTGGCTTGCGAGTTTTTATAGGTTTCCTCCCAGCGCCCTCGGCGCCATCAAGTCTGGAGTCTGGCAAAGTTTTTTCGCGTATGATCCATTTTCCACCTACAACGGTGTTTTATGGACAATGGAGAAGGAGTTGTACGGATCAATATTTCTATTCGCATTTTTGGCCTTACTTGGGCACCGCAGAAGTCGCTTCCTCGCATATCCGCTAATTACACTATTCAATATAAAGCTGGGCCTAGCATGGCTCGATGCATTCGTCGCGGGCATCGTGCTTTGTGATCTGTTTGTAAATCGAAATAAGTTGCAGTTGGTTCAATTAGCTTTACGTTGGCCGATACTAAATTTTGTGCGCCACAGTCGTTTGCTGACCGTTTTATTCTGGATTCTGGTGCTCGTGAGCGCTGGTTTCGGCAATATCAGAGGTTCATATTTGGTGTTTGGAACTACGGCGGTTGCATTGACACTAATTTCTCCCTGCACGCAGCGCTTTTTATCGAGCTGCATACCCGTGTTTTTAGGAAAGATTTCATTCGGAGTTTATCTTATTCATCTTCCGCTGATTTGTAGCTTTTCATCTTGGGCTTATCTGACATCCGTCTCTACTTTGGGTCCGGACGCAGCGGCTTTTATTGTTTCCGCGGTGACGTGTGGATTGTCAATTTTCCTCGGCTATTTGCTTTACCTAATTGCGGATCGCCCTGGTATACATTTATCACGTTGGCTGTCATCCCTAATCATGAACACGCCTCGTAATGCGGTCCTGCGTACTGACGCCATTGGTCATTGATAAATCATTTGTGAACAGCTATTTTCCGCAAGACTTTGCCTCTCCTTTGGAGCGATTGCGTCTACCGGCATCAGATGTCGTTGTGGCTTGCATCAAATACACAAAATCAAGTTCTAACTTTTACAAGTAAATTTTGGCTTAGTGATGGCCAACGGCCAGAGGTCTTAAGGACTGCTAGGAAAAACTTCAGGCATAAAAAAGCCCTATATTCGCATATAGGGCCTTCTTTTACTTGGCTCCCCCGGACGGGCTCGAACCGCCGACCTAATGATTAACAGTTCGAAACACGGCAGCCATACCGAACTGGATTTAGTATTACTTGACTAACTTCAACTACCCTATTGATGCAAACCTACTCAAAAATGAACTGGAAAAAGCTATACGGGACCGGAACTAGACCGAAGCTCCTCCTCCCAGCATAGCCCCAGCGGGAGGAAATTTGAAGTTTGAATAGCGGAAATCGACCCAAACCAGCCAGTCAAATTTGTTTTTTGAAGCAACATAACGCCTAGCTCAAAGCGCGGATTTAACTACAATGAAATTGATTCACTTTGTTGAAATTTTCTACACCCATAGTGCTACTTATAGCATTCAATTTGAGTGCTATGGTCAAACGCAAATTTGAAGTATTTGACAATACTGGTAATCGTTCAAACACCTAAATCATCGGCCTAGCTATGGATTGTTAATTTTTTATCTCTGTGCAACATGTTTACCAAACATCATAAGATATTTATCAATTTCTCTAAACGTCCTGCGCTCATCACTAATGAGTAAAAGCTCAATAAACTGTTTAAGTATCATGATGTGAGAGAAACCACTCGGTTTTTTAGGTAACTTGATGCCTCCTAATGACAAAAAGTATCTAGTTGCCGCCCAGTTAAATCGATCAATTATAGGGATTGAGTCATTTTGATAGTGAATCAAATGCACAATGTATGATACAGATATATAGGCAGTTTTACGGTCTAATTTTAACATCCAAAACTCATGACTCTTTTGTGGCGTCAATGTGTCCTTGTCTAAATAGACTAAATAGTCAACCCAGCCATTTGATAAATCTTTGATAACGTTAATATGATTAGGAGCTAAACCTTCGTTATCTTTTTTTCCGTATTTCCAGCGAAGTGCTTGTTCAATGTCGTTATGTGTAACATTTTCTGGAGTATTAAATTTATTAATTAGCTCTTGATAGAAGTCCTCACGATATGATTTGGGGTACTTACCTAATATTAAGTCGTAAAAGCAATCTATTTTGTAATTTATTTCACTTAGAATGTCATTATTTGATTCAATCCATTGGTCCATCTTCTTGCAGATACTACAGTTTGGCATTTTATAATCCCTTCTGTTCTGATATTAAGCAACTCACTCTATAAAATTATATTAGGGATACGGCAGCACTAACCTTTTGCTTAATTTTTAATACCTCAAGGTCTTCGCTCAGTTCGTTCGTCCAACTCTGGCTTGGAAGGTTGAAACGAAAAACATACAACGTCGGCTCGACGAGACAATTTGTAACCACACATAAGCGATAGTTGGGTCGATTTTCCGAAAAGATCCTATATTCATTTGGAGTCAATTCAACGGTAACCGCCTTCCCCGAAAGACCTTTCACCTCGATTTGGAGCTTAATTGAACCCGAAACGGCCTCAAGGTCCCAGCCGAGATTGTCTTGTTCGACGCTAGATAATTCATATCCAAGAGACTGAAAGTAGCCCCAAACAACTGCGACAGCACTTTTCTCTACCAACACCTTTTGCGCCTGATCTGGTGTTGCTTTTGATTTTTTTCTTGTTGAAAGATTTTCTCCATCGTCTATCAGTTTCCTGACACTTGCCAACCATTTTGGGTCAATACCATTATCTGCGTACCAAACATTCGACTGCCCCATTCCACCTTTGCCACGTGGGATTTCAAATGTTCTTCTATCTACAGAAAGTAGTACTGCGTCGCTTGCTTTAGCGGAATAGCGATAACCATCAACTCTGTTTTCGGTATGTTTCTTTGAAGGTGTAATGAAATACTGAAAGTATCTAAATACTATCGCGTTCTTGTACCACCCGATGATAACTGATCCACCTCCAGGACGAGTAGCGGTGATAACTACATCAATACCTTCAATTGACTCACTATCTTTGGTGGCACCTAACCTTTCTATCTTGATTTGCTCTCCGACCGGTTGAACATATCCAAACACCTTGCCTTTGTATTCAAGGAAATTGCAAACTTCATGCCCTCGGCCTTCGATCCTGACATATCGGCCTCCACCAATTATCTGATCGGTTCGAGAAATTCCCCGGTATTTCTCCATCCAACCAATGTTGCAGAACAGAATGGGATTTGACATGTCGTAAAAACTCCTAATATAACGATTATTGAATGGACTAAGCAGGTCCGGGGGTGAATAATTTCCATGCATACACATGTAATCCGACCGATGGCAACGTGGCGGGCACCGGACATCATATCAAATTTCATTAACATACCTAAAGCACATGTCGACTGATTATACAAATTAGACATTTTTTGCGCAAAGCTTGTCACCGTAACCGCCAAGCACGGCTACCTGGCGCGTGGAGGACAAATCATTGATGCCAGCATCGTTCCAGCACCAAAGCAGTATCTACATAAAGGCGAGAAAGTCCTAATCAAAGAGCAGGCCACGCCTATTGACTGGTCACCTGCCACAAGCGTCGGCAAAAAGACATTGATGCGACTTGGACGAAAAAGCATGGCAAATCCTACTTTGGTTATAAGTTATCCGCCAACGCTGACAAGCGCTACAAATTGATCCGTAAGATCAAAGTCAGCACCGCCAGCGAGCACGACACCCTTCATATGGATGAGGTACTGGACACCTTTAATACCGGTCGAACCTTTATGGCGACAAAGGCTATTTGGACAAAGAGCGCGAAACACGACTCAAGGCGGCAGGTCTTCGGATTCATGTCCAACGCAAGGCGGCCAAAGGCAAACCGCTGTCCGACTGCCAAAAGCGGACGCAATACTCGAATCGCCAAAACACGTGCCAGAGTTGAACATGTGTTTGCCAGCTTGGGACAAATGGGTGGCAAAGGCTTGCGTTGCATTGGGTTAGATCGCGTCACACTACAGCTGAACTTCAAAGCGGCCACCTATAATTTGCGCCGTCTATGCAGTTTAAAGACCTGCGAAATTAAGTCTGCTTTTGCCTTTTGATAGGAAAAGTGCGTCTGAAATCGTCAAAAATGGCGATTTCAGACTAAAAACAGGGCAAAGATGCGTATGCTGATCAGTTTCTGATTTAGCACTTTATTTATACACCGAGGTTTGGCAACCTTTGCCGGTATTTCGAGGTACCCACCTGTCATAGCCCAGATTTACGCATCATTAGTTCGCGATGCCGTCCGCAGCCAAGGAAGTCCTGGAGCAGCTTGACGACGACAAATCCTCTTGATAAGTAGAGTCGTTTCGCTATACGGTTTTCCGGCGCCACTGTCAAGGAGACCACAGAAATCCCCTTCCTTTCAAAAGCTGTCAGTTGTGAATCAAGTAACTGCTTGCCAAATCCTTGCCCTTGAAACTTAGATTTAACTCCCATTGCCAAGATGTGACCTGTTCTATCTTCTGCTAGTACTCCGAGCGATATGCCGGCAGGTTCACCATTTTCACGTCCCACAATAAACAAGCTCGGAAACAAAAAATGAATCTGCCGTATAGTCGAACTTCGGTAGAAATGTCCGGGGAACAGTTCTTCTCCAAGTGCACAGATTACGTCAAGATCTTCGGATTTTGCAACGTTCGCATCCATAAGGCTTCCAATTTCGTCGTACGTGGAAATACCGCGACAAAAGGCGTAAAACTCGTTGCGCAATGACTCGACGCGATGTCGGATTGCTTTGCAATTTCGCTCCGCATGCAGTGCTCCGTGAAATCGCCCAACCCTATCGCTTCTGGGGACTACTCGGCTTCCCCCCTCGTAGCGGATGCGCTTGAACCAAATACACGTTGCGATAGCGCGAGCATATGGGTATTGTAATCTTGGAATCGCATTGCATTTTTGTGGACATGAAGCATAATTGGATGATCCACATATTTCATAAGCATTCGTTCCCAAGCTAATATGAAATCTTTTCTGTCTTCGTCGTCCATGCCAACATCAACTGTCGTATCATTAACTATATAAACCATTCGTGAAACATGACCATATAAGCGTCTAAGATATACAAAAGACCGTATATCCGTTTCCGTCCATGATGGATCAATTTCCGGGCCATAGGCAACTTTTATCACTTCAATCGGCGCAGTAAGAGCTTGCTCGTGCATTCCGTCGAACTGGCCTTCCGCATTGAGTA
>Ga0208789_1000312_pt1 | contig 53750 bp, 46 predicted proteins | sample Methanotroph_Enr_FD_187368 | JGI IMG/M metagenome (GOLD analysis project Ga0208789, IMG submission 187368) | Enriched soil microbial communities from Old Woman Creek wetland in Ohio, USA - Methanotroph_Enrichment_5 (SPAdes) (version 2) | ecosystem: Environmental > Terrestrial > Soil > Wetlands... | reverse complement strand
GGACATGGTATCGGCATGGCCGTCGTTTATGAATTGGTCGGGCTATTGGGCGGTGTATTGGAGGGCAAAAAAAGCGATGCGCTGGGCGGCATGAGATGGGATGTTTATTTGCCGTGATGGTTAGGCACGCTTTATAACGGAACACGAAGGCGCCTACTTTTGGCATCTGTGTTCTATTAACATAGTTAGCTCGGCTGAATAGTTACTCTGTACACATGGAATATGAGTGCTCGGAGCTTTAATAGATGCCGAAATATTGGCTGAATCTGTAATACTCGTAGTCTTACTTATGTTTTTTTGTATAATCGAATTCATTTCCCGATTATTATCCAGCAATGCAGACTCCTTTTAAGACCATCGGTATCATAGGCAAACCTAGCGACCCCAGCATCGCCGAGACCTTAACCGCCCTGCATGCTTTTTTAAAGCAACACCAATACACGGTCATTGTCGCTAAAGACAGCGCACATTTTATTGATAATCCTACCGTTAAATCCTGCTCGATAGACACACTGGGCCAGCATTGCGATCTGGTTATCGCCGTCGGCGGCGACGGTACTTTTCTTGCCGCTGCCCGCGCCATTGTCGAAGATGATATTCCGTTGATCGGCATCAACCTGGGGCGATTGGGCTTTCTGGTGGACATATCGCCCAACGAGCTGTCCGACAAACTGATTCATATCCTTCAAGGCCATTACACGGAAGAAAAGCGCCATTTGTTGCGCACCAAAATTATCCGCAACGGGCAAGTTATCCACGAAGAAACCGCCGTCAATGAAGTGGTCATCCACCGTTGGGTAACGCCCAGCATGATAGAAATTATCACCAAAATCGATAATGTGTTTTTAAATTCGCAGCGCTCCGACGGCCTGATCGTTTCCACGCCGACGGGGTCGACCGCTTATTCCCTGTCTGCGGGCGGGCCGATTTTGCATCCGGCATTAAACGCGCTGGTATTGGTGCCGCTTAACCCTCATACCTTGTCGAACCGGCCTATCGTGATCAACGATTCGTCCGAAATTGAAATAAGCTTTTGCCAGACCAAACAAATCAATGCCTTGGTGACTTGCGATCATATCGAAATTCCTGAAGTGCTGATTAGCGACAAGATTCTAATTAAAAAAGAGCCCAAACCGATTAGAATTTTGCATCCTGAAGGCCATGATTTCTTTTATATACTCAGGCATAAATTAAACTGGAGCAGTGGTTACCACACCGAAAATCATGCTATTGAACCTTAATATTATCGATCTTGCCGTCGTAAAATCATTAGACCTCGACCTGGAAAAAGGCATGTCGGTGCTGACCGGCGAAACCGGCGCAGGCAAGTCTATTTTATTAACGGCCTTGGGCCTCGCCCTGGGCGATCGGGCCGATTCAGGTTATGTGCGCCCTGATGCCAAACGCGCCGAGATTAACCTGGAATTCGATTTGGCCGATGCGCCGTTAGCGCAGCAATGGCTTAAAGATAACGAGCTGGATGACGATCATCAATGCCTGATCCGCCGTGTCGTTAATAGCGACGGGCGCTCCAAAGCGTATATCAACAACCGCCCGGTCACCTTGCAGGCCTTACAAGAACTCAGCGAAACGCTGGTCGAAATCCACGGCCAACATGCGCACTTGACCCTGCTCAATACTGACGAGCAACGCCGCCTGCTGGATTCCTACGCAAAAAACCAGCCCCTGCTGGACAGCGTCAACGCCTGTTACCGGGAATGGCATCACACCAGTAAAGAGCTGGCAAGCCTGATTAAAGCCGGCGTCGATCAAACCGAGCGCGAGGAATTGCTGCGCTACCAGATTGAAGAATTGCAACAGCTGGATTTGGAAAATTTCAGCTATGCCGAGCTTTCCGAAGAGCACGGCAAGCTTGCCAATCTGGGACAGATCTTAATCACCGGCCAGACCCAGGTCGACCTGCTGTATGAGGACGACCGGCAATCGGTCAATCAAATACTGAACCACAGCTTGGTCGAACTAAACTACATTGCCCAATTTGCGCCCGAGTTAAACGAAATCTGCACCATGCTCTCAGAAGCCCAGATTCAGGTTGAGGAAGCATCCCTGCAATTGCGCCGTTTCCTCGAGTTGCAAGAGGCCGATCCGCATCGCCTGCAAGCGTTGGAAAACCAGTTGGGTATTATTCACAGCCTGAGCCGCAAGCATCACGTCACCCCTGATGAACTGCCGGAACTGGTCGGAAAGCTGGAGCGGGAGCTCGATGGGCTGACCCACAGCAGTGAGCGCATCGAAGCTCTAACGGCAAGCGCCAAGCAACTGCTCGCCCAATACAACCAGCTAGCTTCAGAATTGTCAGGTCAACGCCATCTTAGCGGCAAGAAACTGCAACAGCAGATTTCCGCAATGATCAAGGAGCTGGGTATGCCGCAAGGCGAGTTTCTGGTCGACATAGGCGCACTGGATAGCGAAACGCCCAAACTGAATGGCAAAGATAAAATCGAATTCCTGGTCAGCGCCAATCCCGGCCTGCCAGCAAAACCACTGGCTAAAGTGGCTTCAGGCGGCGAACTATCGCGCATCAGCCTGGCGATTCAAGTCACCACGTCCAGTGATAAAACCACCCCGACCATGATTTTTGATGAGGTAGACTCAGGCATAGGAGGAGGCATTGCCGAAATCGTCGGACAAAAACTGCGCAGCTTAAGCCATAATAGGCAAGTCATGTGCGTCACTCACCTTCCACAAGTCGCTGCACAAGCGCATCACCATCTCTACGTTGAAAAAAACAACCAAACCGATATTACCTCTTCTAATGTCCGCTTACTGGAAACGGAAGAACGCGTCGAAGAAATTGCCAGAATGCTGGGTGGAGTCAATATCACCGCCAACACGCTGGCGCACGCAAAAGAAATGTTGTTTCAATCTATTTCCGGCAACTAGCCGGGACTTACAACTATAGGGAACCAAAAACTATGAACAGATTTCCAGCAGAATGGGAAAAACAATCCGCCGTGTTAATCGCATGGCCGCATAAAACCGGCGACTTTCGCAACCTTGATGCCGTAGAGCAATCCTACAGCGTAATCGCCGAAACCATCAGCCAATATGAAAAACTGTTGATCGTATGCCGCGATGACAGCCATCAGCAGCATATCCAGAGCTTGATCAGCAAGACCGGCAACATCGACTTCATCCAGGCCCCTGTAAATGACATCTGGGTCAGGGATACCGTTTTTCTTACCGTCGAAAAAGACGGTGCCAACATGCACATGAATTTTCATTTTAACGGCTGGGGCGGAAAATATTCGCACCAAAGCGACAACGCGCTTAATCACAAACTGCTAAACGTCAAACCCTTTAAAGGCGCCAGCCATACCGATGTAGATTTCATTCTGGAAGGCGGCAGCGTCGAAAGCGACGGTATAGACACAATTCTGACCACCAAACAATGCCTGTTAAACCCGAACCGGAACAAAGGCCTGAGCCAGCAGGAAATAGAGCAGCAATTGATCCAACATCTGGGGGCAAAACGGGTATTCTGGCTGGATCAGGAAAATCTGACCGGCGACGATACCGATGCCCACATTGATACGCTGGCGCGTTTTTGCTCCGCGGACACCATCGCCTATACCAGCTGTGACGATCCCGAAGATCCGCACTACAACAGCTTGAAGTTTATGGAGACGCAACTTCAAGGACTTAGAACCCAGGATGGAGACGTCTACCACTTGGTGCCATTGCCGCTACCGAAACCGATTCATGATGAGGACGGGCAGCAACTCCCAGCCAATTATTCCAATTTCCTGATTATCAATCGCGCCGTCATGGTGCCGACTTACGGCGACCCGATGGATGCGGTCGCGTTGGAACGCTTGGCTGGTTGTTTTCCTGATCGCAAGATTATCGCCACCCCGTGTCAGCCCTTGGTGCACCAGTACGGCAGCCTGCATTGCATGACTATGCAGTTTCCTGAAGGGGCGTTGAACCAGAAGCTCATGGGATAGATAAAAAAAGAAGGGCAGGGCGGCTACTGGAGTTGGCCGCCCTGTAACGGGAACTGTTAGTTGATATGTTTTTTTAATTCTTTAGGCAAAGAAAATACCACTTTTTCTTCTATGCCTTGAATCTCGACAGTCGATTGCCCGCCCCATTGCTTTAACTGGTTGATAACTTCCTGAACCAGGACTTCCGGCGCGGAGGCTCCCGCAGTAACGCCGACCACGTTAATGCCGTCAAACCAGCTTTGCTGCATATCTTTTGCCGTATCGATCAGGTAGGCTTGTTTGCCGAGCTGTTCTGCAATTTCGCGCAGACGGTTGGAGTTGGAGCTGTTGGGCGAGCCGACTACCAGGATAAGATCGGCTGTTTTGGCCAGCTCGAAAACAGCATCCTGACGGTTTTGCGTGGCGTAGCAAATATCGTCTTTTTTCTGTTCCTGTATGGCTTTAAAGCGCGCTTTCAACGCATCGACCATGATCTTGGTATCGGTCATCGACAAGGTGGTTTGCGTCACGTAAGCCAGATTGTCGGGGTTTTTTACTACCAGTTTTTTAACGTCTTCCGGGGTTTCTACCAGATAGATGCCGCCATTGTCCGTGCCTCTTTCGTATTGCCCCATGGTGCCTTCAACTTCCGGGTGTCCGGCATGGCCGATCAGGATGACTTCACGATTCTCTTTGGCATGTTTGGCGACCTGCAAATGGACTTTGGTAACCAGAGGGCAGGTGGCGTCAAAAACCGTTAAGTCGCGTTCCTTGGCTTCCTGCTGCACTTGCTTGGAAACGCCGTGGGCGCTGAAGATCAGATAAGAGCCGACCGGCACGTCGGTTAAATCTTCAATGAAAATAGCGCCTTTTTCTTTAAGTCCGTCAACAACCGTACGGTTGTGAACAACTTCGTGACGGACGTAAATGGGTGCGCCGAAAGCCTGAATGGCTTGGTCAACGATTTCAATGGCCCGGTCTACACCGGCACAGAATCCACGGGGATTGGCGAGTACAATTTGCATATCTTGACTTCTTTGCTAGGTTAATTTGAGTTATTTTAACTCAACATTGTTTCTGAAACGATAATTCCATCGGCATCAGCATATAAAAAATGATTTTGCTTGAAATTAACACCGGCGAAAGTGACCAATAAGTCACGGTCTCCGTGGTCTTTTTTATGGCTTTTTAACGGATGCGTGTGCAGAGCAAGTATGCCGATCGGAAGCTGATTGAGGATTGCAGAATCACGGATGCATCCGTGAATAACAATGCCTTGCCAGCCATTGGCGATGGCAAGCTTTGCCAGATCAGCTCCCAATAGAGCGCAACGGTGAGAGCCGCCGCCATCGATAACTAGCACCCGGTTTTCAACTTTTTCTTCCAGAACTGTTTTGATCAGGACGTTGTCTTCAAAAACCTTGACCGTGCTGATTTGCCCGCAAAAGCTGCTCTGGCCGCCATAAGATTTGAGCAGCGGCTCGGCAATCTGGAAGTGGCCTTCCGCTGAATGGGCATCGCAAAGATCGGCGGTAGTAAAAGTCATGATTCAAATCCATAAAGTTAAAGGCGTCGTTCGATTATTTGTAGCGGCTCAGGTAAATAATAGAACGCAGATGACGCTGATGATTATGATTTAATAAGATTTTTGGGTAACGACTCACACCGTATTAAATCGCAAAGCCGACGTTGGAATGTCCAAAGCCAGCTTTGGACTCAAGGAAGCGTGGATGTCGGAGTTCAAAGCTGGCTTTGAACATTCTGAGTTCATCATATTCATCAGCGTCCCATTGTATTTAATGCCTGAACATTTTAAGTATACCGCGCCAACAAGCCGTTATCGCCACAAATTTCAGGTAGCGGTATTTTCACTTCATAGCCGCCGCCCGACGCTTCTTCCATGTCTTGTCCATACATGCCTTCCATGCGCTCGACAATAATATCCTGATTGCCTTCCGGCAATATTAATTCCAGCTTGTCGCCGACCGAGAACTTGTTTTTAACGTCAATGGTCGCAAGGCCGGTTGCTTGGTCATAACTCCTGATTTCGCCGCAAAATTGCTGCTGATGGCTTTTGGAATAACCGGTCATATAGTTTTGATGTTCGTGGGTATGATGGCGCTGGTAAAAACCGTCGGTGTAACCGCGGTTGGCAAGATTCTCCAACACGCCGATCAGCTCAGGCTGGAATGCGCGGCCTGCCAACGCATCGTCTATCGCTTGGCGATAGGTCTGTGCGGTACGCGCCACGTAATAATGCGACTTGGTGCGGCCTTCGATTTTAAGGCTGTCCACGCCGATTTCGACCAGACGCTGCACATGCTCGATGGCTCTTAAGTCTTTCGAATTCATGATGTAAGTGCCGTTTTCGTCTTCCATCACCGGCAGTAGTTCGCCTTTGCGGCCTTCTTCCTCAAGGAAATACACCTTGTCGGCCAACGGGTGCCGTTCCGCGCCGCCGCAACTTGCGTTGCTGATGTCAGACATCGACAGGGCCGCGCCGTCCAGCACGTAATCGCCCTCGGCATTTTCATGTGCGGGCAGGGTGTCGTATTTCCAGCGGCAGGAATTGGTGCAAGTCCCTTGGTTAGGATCGCGGTGGTTGAAGTAGCCGGATAGCAAACAGCGGCCGGAATAGGCGATGCATAAGGCGCCGTGGACAAAGACCTCAAGTTCGGTATCGGGGCAACGTTGGCGGATTTCTTCAATCTCATCCAATGACAGTTCGCGGGATAAAATGACCCGCTCAACGCCCATGCTTTTCCAGAAGTTGACTGAAGCATAGTTGACGGTATTGGCCTGTACCGACAGATGTATCGGCATATCCGGCCAGGCTTCCCGCGTCATCATGATCAATCCGGGATCGGCCATGATCAAGGCGTCCGGCTGCATCGCTATAATCGGGGTAATGTCTTTAATAAAGGTTTTAACCTTGGCGTTATGCGGGATTACATTGGTCGCCAGGAAAAACTTTTTGCCCAGTTGGTGCGCTTCATCGATGCCCTTGGCCAGATTGTCGGCCAGAAAGTCATTGTTGCGGACCCTAAGGCTGTAGCGCGGCAACCCTGCATAAACGGCATCCGCGCCGTATGCAAAAGCATAGCGCATGTTTTTAAGGGTTCCGGCAGGGGAAAGCAATTCGACTTGTTTCACGCAGGGCTGTCCTGCCCTGCGCCCTTCAGGTAAATGCAAATCCGCTCCCGGCGGATTGGTCACGTCAGGCTGTCCTGCCTGACGCCCTTCGGGTAAATGCAAATCTGTTCCAGACATATTAGTCATGTTGAAGTATATAAATGATCGGTGTAGGAGTATTCTATCTTAACCCGCTTAAGCAAGCCAAAGATGGGAGGTTCGAATGTGGATAATATTGTTTATAGTCGCCCTGCTGTTTGTTTTGGGTGGAGCGTTAATTCTGTTGAGGTCGGCCAACATACCGAAAGTTCCGGATAATGTAAAACCACAGCCTTATGACCAAGATGAAAAAGATGACTGGTAGGATGAATACCGTTAACCCGTCCTTAGTGTAAATGTAACCGGCCCGTTATTGATTAGCGAAACCTGCATGTCGGCGCCAAACTGCCCGAACTCAACATTGGGGTAAGTCTGTTTCGCCAATTGTTGCAAATAATCGAACAGCTTCTTGCCTTTTTCCGGCGGCGCAGCAGAAATAAAACTGGGCCGGTTGCCTTTTTGGGTGTCTGCCGCCAGCGTAAATTGCGGAACCAGCAACAAACTGCCGTTAATGTCCCTTAAACTCAGGTTCATGCGGTCATCGCCATCAGCAAAAATACGATAGTTGAGGATACGTTCCAGCAGGCGTTGGGCGTCTTTTTCGGTATCCGCTTTTTCCACTGCAACCAGCGCCATAATGCCGGTATCGATTTTGCCGATGTCCTGATTATTGACGGTGACTTTAGCAGAAGTGACACGTTGGATGATGGTGATCATAAAGGTATTAAGACTGAACAGGAATATATTGCATAATTGGCTCCAAACCTTCCGTGAGGTGGTTGTAGACATAAACCCATGCTGTAACTGTGCGTCCGTCTCTAAGTAACACGAATTGTTTCTGACGACTATATTCGTTGGGTTCGGGAAACTCGGGGCCACATTCTTCATATCGGTCGAGCAGAGGCAGCACAATATCGGCTTGATGAATTAAATAGACTTCGCCCTGTACTACATCATCAGAATTATCGGAAGGAATGGCGCCGGGATAGTAATCGATTTGATAAAGCTTGCCGCGATAAGTTGCATCACTTACGAATTCGGCATATGTCGCCAAAAGATGATGCATTTGGCTGTTCGAATCACGCTTGAGCGTTCCGTAAACAAAAATATAGTCGGAGTTCATGATTGCGTGGTTTTCGCGAATCCGGAGTTTCTCCTTCGCTTCTCTAATCTTGGAAAGGAATTAATGTAAACTACAAGAGTTTGACCAGCGCAGCAATAATAGCAATTTGTCCAAATGCCAAGCCTATGCCCCATTTAATTAAACGATTCTCCATATCCATTAAATCAGCCTTGGTTGCCAACTGTGAATCCATCGCTTCTGCAAATGCATCTTTCTGCGCTTCTGCAATAGCAGCTGCCTGTTCGCGTGGCAAACCAGCCTTTTCCAGTTTTTCAGCAAATTTTAGAGTATCAAAAGTAATCGTTGCCATGGTACTGTCTCTTTAGCAATAACTGCAATGCAATAGTAGCACGAGAATGCGATCTGTTGCAGACGATTTGAAATTCCCAATCTGGAGGAAAGGAACCTGCGTCATTTTTAATCGTGACGCTGGAGGCCTCGCTAACCATGTTCCCACGCCGAAGCGTGGGAACAATGCAATCAGGTTTTAATGTCCAACCGAAACTTTGGTGCCCTTGGTTTGGCCGATTTCAGCCAGCGTTTGGGTAAACCAAGGCGTATCGATGTTAAACGGTTTTCCGCCTTTGATGCGTGGGAACTCGATCGCACGCAGTACAAAGTTGTTATCGTCATCGTGACCGATAACGCCAGACTCGCGACGGAATGCGCACTCAACAGCAAGATCGGCACAAGACTTGATTAAACGAATGTCTTCGACATTGGCTGCGGAAGCGCGGGCAAAGTAGCCTGATTTTTGCACCAGGGTTTTTTCAGCGCCGATCATTTCTGCAAACTGGTCGCCGAACCATTTGCCGGGATTAACCGCATCCAGCTTGACGTGGCCGAACGCATCGCGCGGCACTTCTTGGCCTTTGGCTTGCATTTCAGCAACGATAGACTCGACGCCGGCACCTTCTGAAACGAAGATATTGACGCAATCGACCTTATCCATCACCGCGCGAAGACGGGCTGCTTCGGCAGCAATATCGACAGCCATTTCAGGGATAAATACGCCATGCACTTCATAAGTGGCGCGATCCAGGCCCAGCTCAGGCAGCCATTCGGCGCGATCCAGCAGTTTGCGGTATTCCAGGGCGGTCGCAGCAGTCAGCCAGCCGCAGCTGCGTCCCATCACTTCATGGACGATCAGCATGCGCGGGTTGGAATTGTTTTCTGCAACCACGTTCCAAAAGTAACGCGCGCCTTGCTCGGCTGCGGTCCAGGCGCCCAGCGATTGTTTGATCGGGAACACGTCGTTATCGACGGTTTTAGGCAGGCCGATAACGGTCAGGCCATAGTTGTTTTTTGCCAGGAACGCGGCAAGATCGGCCGCAGCAGTGTTGGTATCGTCACCTCCGATTGTGTGCAGAATATCCACGCCGTCTTTAACCAGCTGGTCGGCAGCCACTTTTTGCGGATCCTGACCTTCCTGAACCAAGCCGCGCTTAATGCAGTCTTTAACGTTGGTCAGTTTGACGCGGCTGTTGCCGATCACCGAACCGCCGAAACGATGCAAAAGGCCCACTTTTTCACGGACTGCCGGAGTGACCGTATAATAATCACCCAGTAACAGACCTTTGTAACCGCTACGGTAGCAGATGATTTCGATGGTTGGATCGATTTCGGTGTAACGCTCGATAAGGCTGCCGATGGCTGAGTTTAGGCAAGGGGCCAAGCCGCCCGCCGTGAGAATCGCGACTTTTTTAGGTTTGTTCATGGGGAAACTCAAAGGGTGAAATTAAAAAACGAAAATTTTATCATAGAAAGGCGGCTCTTTTTTAGTCTTTCGTATCGTCTCCGGGGTGGGAGCGATAACGACCAAAGCCAGCTTTGGACTCCAAAAAACACGATATCGGAGTTCAAAGCTGGCTTTGAAGACTTAAACAGCAATGGCTTAAGGTGTGTAGTGACTATTTTTAGTCTTTCGCCTGTAAATCACCTTCCAAATGATAGCCGACAATCCGCTCAACCTCGTTTTTCGACCCCAAAATAACCGGAACCCGCTGATGCAGGCCTTTGGGCTTGATGTCGAGGATGCGTTCGCGCCCGGTGGAGCAAGCGCCGCCCGCTTGTTCAATGATAAACGCCATCGGATTAGCCTCGTACATAATGCGCAGCTTTCCGGCTCTGGATGGATCGCGCAAGTCATACGGATACATAAAAATCCCGCCGCGCGTCAGTATCCGGTAAACCTCGGCCACCATCGACGCAATCCAGCGCATATTAAAGTCTTTTTTGCGCACGCCTTCCGTGCCCTGCAGGCATTCATCAATATAACGACGCACCGGCGGTTCCCAGAAACGCTGATTGGACATATTAATCGCAAATTCATTGGTATCGGTGGGAATCATCATGTTGGGATGAGTCAGGATAAATTCGCCTATATCCTGATCCAGCGTGAAGCCGTTGACGCCATGCCCGGTTGTCAAAACCATCATCGTAGACGGGCCGTAAAGCACAAAACCCGCGCAGACCTGCTCGGTACCCTTACGTAAAAAATCCTCCAGCGCAGGATCCACGCCTTCGCGGCAACGCAGTATCGAAAAAATGGTACCTACTGCCAGGTTGACATCAATATTTGAAGAACCGTCTAACGGGTCGAACAATGCCAGATATTTGCCTTTTGGATACTGCGGGGGAATAAGAATGATGTCGTCGATTTCTTCCGAGGCCATGCCGGCCAAATGACCGGTCCAGTTCAGTGCGTCGACCATAATGTCATTGGTGATGATGTCCAGCTTCTTTTGCACTTCACCTTGCACATTCTCGGAATCGGCGCTGCCCAGCACTCCAATCAAATTGCCTTGATTAACCAAATGCGAAATTTTCTTACACGCGGTAACCACATCGTTCAATATTGACGTAAATGTTCCCGATACCCCCGGCAACTCGCGCTGCTGCTCAATGATAAACTGGGTCAAAGTAACATGGTTGCTCATTCTTTATCGCTCCGATGGTGGGTTATTCAAAAAATACTGCCAATAATCACATAGCGCTTTAGCGCGCTCGAGGCTTTGCGGTAGCTGTGTCCGCAAAGACAAACAGCTAATAACATATTGTAAATCATAAAGGGCGGTATTGATGCCGGTAAAAGCAGATTCGCCAAACAACGATGCAAATAACAACAGGAATAGCCAAGGGCTAAGCCTAGGCGTCATAAGACGTTCGATGTCTTGCCGGTAAATCGCAAAGCCGTTAATAGCCGGCGTTTCACTCCGCTCCAAAATAGCCTAAAATGATTTTTTCCACCAACAGAAAACGAAGAAAAAACCATGAGTGATAAGTCAACAGAATGGACAAAGAGAAAAACGGATAGGGTAATGGATCGCTTAGCCGAGGCAATCCTTGCTACCTTTGCGGAGCTTGATTTTGATGATGCCTATATCCAAGAGCAACGGAGTTTGTTAATTGGAAAAAACAGGTTTGAGGTTTTGGTATGGTGCAATAATAACCTGGATTCAAGGTGTAGGGCGGTGTTGGCCGATAAGCAAGGAATTAGCGTAGAGGATTTAAATAAAGCCATAAGCATACTTGTCTTTTTTGATGAACTGTAAGTAAAGCCCTTCAATGCCCACACAGTAGACCCTGCGGAATTTACTCCGTATACTTGGGCAAAGCCTCTCTCCTTAAGGTATCCTAAGGGAAAAGGGCATCTATTCAGGTGTGTGGAAAAATTTTAGATACGGTAATCGTAACGTTTAAGGCGGGTAATGGCGTTTTTGCATTCAGGGTACAATTCCAAAATTAATCTATCGGCGAAAGAAATGCTTGAAATCAGCCAGAAAATTAGTCGAAATTTTACGCCATGTCTTTCAAGCCCGATGCCGGAATTTGCCGAAAAAATCAGGCTTTCGCCGAACGAACTGCTGAATATAGGCGAGGAAATTGGCCGTGATTTTGCGCCGAAACCAGCCTGTAATGCTCCGGAATTAACGCTGTTGCCGGTCGATCCGGGGCACCTTTATGCGTATTGGAATCTTGGCGAAAATCGTGAAACCTCTAAACCTGCCAACGATCATAACGATCAGCTTACCTTAAGAATTTATTCGCAACCCGAAGAAAGCGCTGTTTCCGAAACAGCATCATGGTTCGATGTAGCCATTGGCCGCACCATGACGCATCAACAAGTGTCGCTACCCAGCCCGGTCGATGACACGGTTTATTCAGCCGCCATAGGTCAATGTGGTGCGGATGACGGCTTTGTTGAATTTGCGCATTCGAACATTGTTCATGCTCACAGCGGACAGGCGGCGTGGCGTCAAGACTCTACTTATTGCCTGAATAAAAACGCTTCAGGTCTGGGACTCAGCAAATAAGCGTGATGACAAAAAGCTTACCGCGTTCGGGACAAGGATTCCTGAGTATCATTCTTCACGCGCATCTTCCTTATGTGCGGCATCCTGAGCATGACAGTTTTTTTGAGGAAAACTGGCTGTTCGAGGCCATAACCGAATGCTATCTGCCGCTGATTGGCGTACTCGACCGGCTGCAAGCCGATAACGTGGATTACCGGCTGACGCTGTCATTGTCGCCGACGTTGATGTCCATGCTGCGCGACGACCTGCTGCAAACACGTTACTTGAAATACCTGCATAGTCGGCTGGAATTGGCAGAAAAAGAAATCATCAGAACCCGCAGGCAGCGGGAGTATCAAAAATTAGCGCGGATGTATCGGCGTTTTTTCCTGAACGCGTTAAAGACTTACCAAGATTGCTATCAAGGCGATTTACTGGCGGCTTTTAAAAAACATCAGGCTACCGGCAAACTTGAATTGATAACGACGGCCGCAACCCACGGTTTTTTGCCATTGCTCAATGTCAGCGAAACCGCAGTCCGCAACCAGATCAATACCGGTATTGCTACGTTTAAAGCCAACTTCGGCCATGCTCCTGCCGGTTTTTGGTTGCCTGAATGCGGTTATTATCCGGGCCTTGAAACGGTGCTGGCCGATGCCGGCATCGAGTATTTTTTTGTCGATACCCACGGTGTAACGGATGCCAGTCAACAGCCCCGGAATGGCGTTTATGCACCGCTTGATTGCGGCAACGGTGTTGCGGCTTTTGCGCGCGATCCCGAGTCGTCGCAGCAGGTCTGGAGTGCTAAAGAAGGCTATCCGGGAGATTCCGACTACCGCGAATATTACAGCGACATCGGTTTCGAGCGGGAGTTGGATTATATCGCGCCCTATATTCTCGACGGCAAAACCCGCATCAACACCGGCATCAAGTATCATCGCGTGACCGGCGGGAACCTGCCCAAGGAAATTTATAATCCGAGACAGGCAAGGGCAAAAGCTTATGAACATGCCCAGGATTTTATCGATAAACGCCGGCGTCAAATTGACCGGCTTAGCGCGGCCATGGACAGGCCGCCGGTGATTGTCGCGCCATACGATGCTGAACTGTTCGGCCATTGGTGGTTTGAGGGCGCATACTGGCTGGAATCAGTGCTGAGATTAGCTGGCGAAAAAACCAGCGGAGTTCAGTTGATTGGTTGCAACGATTATTTGCAACAGCAGCCGTCAGCTCAGGTCGCTACACCGGCTGCATCGACCTGGGGCGATCAGGGTTATTCCGGTTACTGGATCAATGAAAGCAATGACTGGATTTACCCCTTGCTGCACAAGGCCGCATTGGAGATGGAAAAACTGGCGCGCGATGTTCAGCGATTAACGCTCACTCCGTTGCAGACGCGGGCTTTGAATCAGGCCGCCAGATCGATTTTGCTGGCACAAGCATCCGACTGGCCGTTTATCATGAAGTCGGGGACAACCATCGACTATGCGAACAAGCGCATCACCGATCATCTGGCCCGGTTTAACTATTTGCACGACAGTTTTCGCAAGAACAGGATCAATGAGCGTTATCTGACCGCGCTGGAGATCATGGATAATGTTTTTCCGGACATTGATTTTCGGGATTACAATCCTTCAAACCGGAAAAATTAATTGAAAAGACGCGAAAGGCACGCATCGGTCCGCGCTCCGGCGCGGTAATAATGCATTAGCATTTCGCGTTGTTGGATGAACACGATGCCGGAGCGCTGATCGTTATATGCAATGTCGGAATGACGACGATTGATGTTTCGTGGTTTTATCTTAACCAGTCAGCTTCTTATACTTCAACCGGTGAGGATTATCCGCATCGCTACCCAAGCGGCGATGACGGTCGGCCTCGTAATCTTCATAGTTGCCTTCAAACCAAACCACGTTACTGTCGCCTTCAAACGCCAGCATATGCGTGGCGATTCTGTCCAGAAACCAGCGGTCATGCGAAATAACCACCGCGCAACCGGGGAAGGCGAGCAGCGCCTCTTCCAATGCCCGCAGGGTTTCAACGTCCAGATCGTTGGTCGGCTCATCGAGCAGCAACACGTTGCCGCCGGTTTTAAGCAACTTGGCTAAATGCACACGGTTGCGTTCGCCGCCGGAAAGATCGCCGATACGTTTTCCCTGGTCCGCGCCTTTAAAGTTAAAGCGGCCGACATAAGCGCGGGATGGCGTTTCATATTTGCCGACCGTAATCAAATCCAGCCCATCGGAAATTTCATCGAACACGGTCTTTTTCGGATCCAGGTCATCGCGCAACTGATCAACATAGGCGAGTTGAACGGTTTGCCCCAGCGTTAGGTTGCCCGAATCGGGCTTGTCGACACCGGCCATCATGCGGAACAGCGTGGTTTTACCTGCACCGTTCGGGCCGATAATGCCGACGATGCCGCCGGGCGGCAGTTTAAAACTCAACCCGTTGAATAACAGCTTGTCGCCGAAAGCCTTGCTGATGTTGTCGGCTTCAATCACCACGTCGCCCAGGCGGGGACCGGGTGGAATATAAATTTCCTGGGTCTCGTTGCGTTTTTGCACGTCGGATGAAGACAGTTCTTCAAAGCGCGCCAAGCGGGCCTTGCTTTTGGCATGGCGGCCTTTGGGGCTGGAGCGTACCCATTCCAACTCCTCTTTCATGGCTTTTTGGCGGGAAGATTCCTGTTTTTCTTCCTGCAATAAGCGGTTGCTCTTTTGCTCCAGCCAGCTGGAGTAGTTGCCTTCCCATGGGATGCCGGAACCTCTGTCCAGCTCCAGAATCCAACCGGCCACATTATCCAGGAAGTAACGGTCATGGGTTACCGCGACCACGGTGCCGGGATAATCGTGCAGAAACCTTTCCAGCCAGGCGACCGATTCCGCGTCCAAATGGTTGGTCGGTTCGTCCAGCAACAGCATGTCGGGATTGGACAGCAACAAGCGGCACAGCGCCACGCGGCGTTTTTCACCGCCGGACAGTTTGGTCACATCGGCATCCCAATCCGGCAGCCGCAACGCATCGGCGGCGACTTCCAGCTTGCGGTCCAGGTTATGGCCGTCGCAAGCATTGATGAAGTCTTCAAGGAACGCTTGTTCGGCGGCCAGTTTGTCAAAGTCGGCATCGGGCAGCGCGTAAGCGGCGTAGACGGCGTCGAGTTTTGCCAAGGTTTCCTTGATTTCCGCAACCGCTTCTTCGATATTGCCGCGCACGGTTTTATTGGGATCGAGCTGCGGTTCTTGCGGCAGATAGCCGATCTTGATGCCTTTGAGCGGGATGGCCTCGCCTTCTATTTCCTTATCGATGCCCGCCATGATCCGCAGCAGCGTCGATTTACCCGAGCCGTTCAGACCCAATACGCCGATTTTGGCGCCGGGAAAAAACGACAGCGAGATGTCTTTCAGGATGTATTTTTTGGGCGGGACAATCTTGCCGACCCGGTTCATTGAGTAGATGTATTGCGCCATAGTGATTAGTTCAGCAGTTTAAGGTGGGTAGAGGTTACCAGAAGTAGGCATTTTAGGCGACTCGATCATGAGTCGGGCGTATTTTGCTATAGCTGTCGACGAAAAGGCACGCGCGTTAATCAATCAGCATCCGTGCCAAGGGGCTGTTGCTGTCTATTGACGGCTGTCGGCTGGCATCGGCAACACCGCACAGCTCAATAATCCCGTCCAGCTGCTTGATCTGTTCGGCATGCTGATTGCCGATGTTTTCTATCGCCAGCAACACTTCGCCATCGATCATGTTGATGGCATTGTTTAAGCCTTTATTTAGTCCCCTTAAGGCGCTTTTTTCCAACGACGGCTTTAGTTTTTTCAGGATGAAAAACGGCGTCAGCCAAGTGATGGCGATTAACAGGCTGCTATGTATCGCAAAATCCACGCCCAGATAAGCGACTTCGGTCATGTTGCTGGTGTAATAGCCGATAAAAACCTGATAGCCGACCCAGCAAATAGCGGCAAGCGGCAGGATGATTTCGCATAGGCGCATGACCTTTAAAAAGCCGCGATGCAAGGCATTGCCTGGGTTTGCCAAGGCCTGCCTGGCGGCCAGTTCGCTTTGCGCCTGGACGATTTTTGACGCTTTTTCGCGCAGTGCGGACAGCTGTTTTTTAAGCGGACTCACCGGGATGCCAAGCTGGTCGGCATTGATCACAAATTCATCCAGCGCATCGTCGAAACGGGCTTCGGCCCAGTCATCCCACAAGTTGAATTTAGCGCCGGTTGCCGCATATTTGGCGGTTGCCGGATTGCTTAATAAATCGGCCGCATGGTCGGCGTACTGTTTTGCCAGCTGCTGGATGGGCCATGCAAAGCCCTGTTGCAGTACGTCAGCAGTACGCAGCCATTGCTGTTGCCACAGCTCAGGCAGTTGCTGGAAAGCCGCTCCGGAACCTAGTAACCGGCCGGTGTTTTGGAGGTTTTTCTTCAACTCGTCTTTTTTAATCTGGGAGCTTCTTTGTTCCAGTTGCGCAACGGTATGCTCGGTCGCCAACGAGCTGATGGTCGATTCCAATGCGGTAAATTCGTCGGCTTGCAGGCCTTCGGTGCAAGCGGTCTTGAAGATGACCGGGTCGGCAAAGCCCGCTTTGCGCAGTTGCTGTTTGAAGTCTTCGTACTGCTCGGTCTGGCCTCTGTCCCACTGGTTCAGGACAAACAGCCAGGCATGCCGGCCGCCTTCCGCCAGCAGCAAGCGCCAGGCTTTTTCATCCCGGTAGCGCTCGGGGCTGACCACATAAATCAGCACGTCGATATGCGGCAGCCATTCCAACACCTGATGTTTGTTGCTTTGTTCGGTGCTGTCGAAATCGGGCATATCGATCCAGACCACATGTTTCCTGGACTCGTTGTCATGTTCGGCGGTTTTGATTTGCGCCAGCGGCAGCTGCTCGGGCAAATGCTTTATCTCGACGCTATGGTGATGATAGAGCGTGACTTCCCGCGAAGTGGGGCGCTCGACTCCGGCACGGGCGATGGCCTTGCCCGCCAGGCGGTTCAGCAGGGAACTCTTGCCGACGCCGGTGCCGCCCATGAACGCGACAATCAGCGGCCTTGAGCCGTCATGGTTAAACAGGGTATCGGGCGATCTGGCATCGGCATCGCTCAACTGCTGCGCGGCATCGCTATTAATCCAGCCAGCCGCCAGCGCCTGTCCTGCCCAGCGTTTTGTCGTTTGTATCAAACTAGAGTAATCGTAAGCCATGGCGCTTTTCTGTCAGTTGAAGCTCTGCCGCACGTAGCTGGTCAGGGGAGATATTAAAATGGGTGCTCATCGACAATTGCTCAGGCAACTGCAACAGCTTAAGGCGCATGCTGTCGATAAATAACGCCTGCTTGACGGTATTGAATTGGTTCTGTTTTAACTCAGCTTCCACTTTGTGCATATGGCTGCCGACTGCGCTTTCTGCTAACAATGAGGTCAACGTCAGCATCGCCGGGGCGATAACCAAGTCATGCAGGCCGATGCCGCCCATTTGCAAGGTCAGCGCGATAACGGCGGCATCGGCAGTGGCCCGGGTTGCCCGTAAGCTGTTTAATACCACCGGCTGTTCTTGCAGTTTGTAATACAGACGATGCGCTGCGCTGTCTACATCCTGCTGAAACGAAAGATGATAATTTTTTGCCGTCTGCCCGAAATCCTGCAATACGTCCTGCCGCTGGCTGCGCAATACGCTGTTGATCTGGCGCCACCACTGGCCCTGTTGGCCTTGGTCTGCCTTGTCCAGCAGTTTGTCCGCCAGCTGAATCAGCGTATGTTCGGCTATTTGATTCAGCAAGGCTATTTCGTAGCTGCTGTCGGTAATATGCAGCCTTTTGCGGCCCAGTTTCATGATCTGCCTGACCGGCCAAGTCAAAACCTTGCGGGTGCCGGCCAGAATGCGGGCTAATCCGGGTATTTCCATTAAGTTCAGCAATTCCGCCATGGCTAGCTGAAAGGTTTCGTAATGATGCGGGTGGTTCAGGTAATCGCGCTGGTAACTGTCCATCGCCTGTTTGATCATCAAATCGATCAATTCATACCAGTCGTTTAACGCCTGATGTTCTGCAAAAACCGGCTCCAGCCAGGTTTGCCAATGTCTTTTCAATAACTCCTGCTCAAAACGGGGGTGTTTGTCATGTTTTACTTTATTCGCCAGTTGCTTAAGCAGCTGTTGTCTGGACTCGGGCCAGACCGGCAGTCCTCCCGGTTTTTGGTAATACAGCGAAACGACCTCGGGAAAGTCATCGGTTCTGGCCTGCCGCCATTTTTCCTGTAATGAATTAATAATGACCGATTCGGAGCCTTCAACCAGTTTATTCAGGCAAATAATGGTCGGTTGATGCAGTTCTTCAACCGCGGCCATGATGTCCCAGACCGATTGGTCGGCGTATTTTTCCTTGCTGACCACCAGAATCACCATGTCGGCCAGGGCAATCGCCCTGATGACGCCTTCCCGGTAGGTGGACGAGTCTATCGAGTCGAAATCGGGCGTATCCCATAAAACGCCATGCGGCAGGAGTTCTGAATCGGTGGTGTTTTGCGTTAGCGAATAGCAATCGTGCCGGTCTTTGCTGAGCTGATTTTGCTGCAATTGCTGGAAGCGGCCGAAATAGCGTTGCAGGCCGGTGCAGTCCGCAACACTGACGCCGTTGCAAAAGCCCTGGGGATGGATGGTGTAACCCGCAAGTGGGCTGACTCCGGCGGCGGCGCTGTTTAATAACACGTTGGTCAGCGAGCTTTTTCCGGCTTGAGTCGGCCCCACCACGGCCATGTGCAACAGCGGTTGCTGCGAGGAACTAATCAGCTGGCCCTTGCGGATGAAAGCTTCCGCCAAAATCAGCTGATCGATCCGCTGTTGATAGCTGGTTTTGACATTCTCATTGCCGTAGGGGCGATCCGGCAGGTCGCCCAAAACCGCTTGATAACGTTGTTTTAATAATTGGATAAATTCCAGCATAAAAAGCTAGCTCAGGGTTATAATGACCGACTATTTTACTTTGTTTGTCGATCCTGCGTTATATAATAACCATCGCAAGCCATGTAAATATCATGACATGCGTTCTACTTAAACTTGAGGTTATCTTTATGAAGAAATTTCCTATTCTTCTGCTCATTCTCTGCTGCACTTCTTTAATCGCATGTAGCAAGGGTTCTCAAATCAACGGCCATAATACCCGCACTGTCTTCAGATCAGTTAAGGCGTTAAAAAACCATTTATCTCCCGATGCTCGCATTGAATTTGAAGTCTCTTTTTGGATGCTTCGCGACTCCATTAAAAGTGAAAAGGACTTTCTTAACGCTGTTGACGGCAAAAAACCTGAAGAAATCATTGCATTGGGCAAAGAACTTTATCAGCAACGGAAAAATAACGGCTTTGCAGGCTATGAGAAGTACACAAGCTGGGATGATATGATCGCTAAATTCGGCAAGGAAAGAATCGACCAGGATAACCGTAAGGGTCAAAAAGCAGATCCTAAAGACCAAGCCAACGACGTTTTGTACAAGCTCTAACATTACCGGCTGGGCAAGGCTTTTTGATCGGTTAAAGCTGCAACAAACTGACTTGCTTCAGCAATCGTCTGTTCCATGGCTTGGATAAGCTGTGAAATATCAATGCCGATTTCAATAAACTCATGCCTTAATGCCGCAATAGCCTGGGCATTAAGGTTATGTTTCAAATATAAAACCTGATCTTTAAATGCCGCCAGTACCGGCTGGATTTTGGCTTCGGCTCTTTGCATAGACCTGATCAGCCGGACGTAATTTTGCTTGGATATCTTGAGCTGCTGCTTGCTGTGGGCGCGCAGGTTCCGGTTGGTGTATTCATTAAGCTCGTTCTCCCATTCTACAAACAGCGCCTCGCTGACCTGTTCAATCGCCCTGATTCGGTCGCTGACCGCATCGGATTTGGCGCAGCAAAACTGATACTGCCTGTTGAGCAGATTGTATTTATGATCCAGCGCCGTTTCATTGACGCAGACCAGCGTCCTAAACCGCTCCAGCGCATCTTCAAACTCGTCTCGGGTTTCCTGCAAACCCACGCAGGCCTGCTCGACATGAGAGACGACTATGTCGCGCTTATGTTCGCCGATGGATTCCCTGGCACTGTAATAAACGGTGCGGATTTTTTTGGACAGGAAACCGCTGATTAAATTTAACGATTTTTTTGCCAAATCGTTTGATGGCGGTTTGTTATGATCGGCCATTGGAACCTTGGTGTATTTGCTTGAATTTTATCACTTGGTTTTAATAGTTCCCACGCTCCGGCGTGGGAATTCAGTCCGCAATGCTCCAGCGTTACGGAACGCTGGAGCATTGGAACGATAAAAAAACAATGCTTCTTCTGTTATAAAAATTGAACAAAATTATCGCCGCTGTAGGGCGTGCCGTGCGCGCCTTTACCGATGCTTGAAAAACTTTGCTATCCCTTTGGCGCGCCCTACTCGATTAACATTTTGTTTGTTTTGCATTTTTTCTTAACTTAATGGCGGTGACGTAGCGCGTGGAAACAAGATGAATCTATTCGCGCCGCCAGCTGGTTGTGCCGTCTGGTGAATCTTCCAGAATCACGCCTTGGTCTTTCAGGTCGTTGCGGATTTTATCGGCCAAGGCCCAGTCTTTGGCCTTTTTTGCGGCAATTCGGGCCTGGATTTGCTGTTCGATTTGTTCGGCTCCAGATTCAGCTTCCCCGCTACCCTTAAGAAAAGCATCAGGCTCATCCTGCAATATGCCCAGCAAGCCGCCTAAATGTTTCAGTGTAGTCGCTAATGCCGCTACATTTTCAGGTTCATGCGTTTTTGCCTTGTTCAAATCGCGCGCCAAATCAAATAACACCGACAATGCGACCGGCGTATTAAAATCATCATCCATCGCCTGCTCGAAGCGGGTTTTATATTCATCTAGGGCCACTGCATCGGCTGTAATTTCCACCCCGCGAAGAGCGGTATACAGCCGGTCTAACCCGGCTTTTGCATCATCGAGTGATTCGTCCGAATAATTCAATGGGCTGCGGTAATGACTGGTCAGGATAAAGAAACGTATTATTTCAGGCCGGTACTTTTTCAGCACCTCGCGCACGGTAAAGAAATTACCCAGCGATTTGGACATTTTCTCATTATCGACGCGGACAAAGCCGTTGTGCATCCACAGGTTGACGAACTTCTCGCCGGTTGCGCCTTCCGACTGGGCGATCTCGTTTTCATGATGCGGAAACTGCAAATCCATGCCGCCGCCGTGTATGTCGAAATGATTGCCCAGGCAACAGGTGGACATCGCCGAACACTCGATATGCCAGCCGGGACGGCCCAAACCCCATGGCGAACCCCATGCCGGTTCATTAGCCTTAGCCATCTTCCACAACACAAAATCCATAGGATTGCGTTTTGCCAGATCGACATCAACCCGCTCGCCGGCCTGCAAATCATCCAAATTCTTGCCCGATAACCGCCCGTAATCCTTAAACTGGGTCACCGCGTAAAACACGTCGCCATTGGTGCCGACGTAAGCCAGACCTTTGTCCACCAGGGTTTTAATCATTGCGATAATGTCGGCGATAGATTGCGTTGCCCTCGGCTCAAGGTCGGGCGGCAGAACGGCCAGCGCCCGTTCATCCTCGTGCATCGCGTCGATAAAACGCTCAGTCAACTTGCCGTATTCTTCGCCGTTTTCGATAGCCCGCTGAATGATTTTATCGTCAATATCGGTAATGTTGCGCACATAGGTCAACTGATAACCCTGATGACGGAAATAGCGCGCAACCGTATCGAACACAACCATGACCCGCGCATGACCGATATGGCAATAATCGTAAACCGTCATGCCGCAGACATACATGCCGACTTTGCCTGCTACGCGCGGCTGAAACGGTTCTTTTTTTCGGGTCAGGGTGTTATATATTTTCAACATGTAAGCTATTTGCAAAACCCAATAAAACGGGCGGAATTAAAAGCCTGGATGGCTAAGAAGGAAAAATAATCTGCGATAAAAATCATTGGCGAATGGACAGATTAGCTGCAAACATTATTGCAGACTTGGCTTAATATACAAAGCCCAATTCAACCCAGCGGATAGTTGCGGCGCAGCGGGTAGGGTGCCCAAAAATAGAAGTTAAAACTCCTGGTCCAGAAACTTTTCGGTCTTTGCTAGTGCTGGAAGCAGATGCTGATCCGCATAGGCCGAACCTGTTTTCTCCAGCGGTTTTTGATTGATTTTTCCTGCGGCGTCCGGGGCATGCCCCCTGCCTGCCAGTAAGGCTTGCAGCATCGGCTGATAGCCCGGTTGCCAAGCCTCAAGCTCGGCAAAGGAGTTTCGTAGCGACTTGATAATCTGCATGCCGGAGTAATCCAAATCGCCCCAGAACCAGACAGGTAAAGTTTCGCTACCGGCGATCAGCCAATTCAAAAAGCGCCGGCTAGCAGCGTCCGCCAGACTGCCGTGACCGGCGAAATAAACCGACGCGCCTGTGGCCGAACGCAAACGTGTAGCCGCGCCCTTAAACCCGATGCAAACACCAGCGCCAGTGCGGAAAAACGCCCCGTTGTATCCCGCGTGGCACGTTCGAAGCTGACCTGATTTTCGATAAACAGCACGCCGCTAAAATCGTCCTCCGGCAAAAACACCTGTAACTGAATCGGCGCTTCGGGAAATGGGCATTCGTCGACATTCAGTATCGTCGCAATCAAGGCCTGACGATTATCCAATACCTTGGATTGCCCCCAGAACAGCCGGGCGGATACTTCGCGCAGCAACAGCGGTTCGTCTGCAAACTCAGGCAGAAGGTTAAGACGCTCGATTATCTCCTCAGCAGACTTGCCGGGAATTTCCAGTTTTTGCTTGGCGATGCTGTCTTTCACGGCATTGTCGGCATTGAGCATGCCCAACACCGCGTCACACCACAGCTGTTGGACTGATTTGATAGGCTCCGGGCGGGAGGTAGCCTTGCGAAGCGCGGCCTCATCGGTAATTTGTAGTCGCGGATTCAGCTCGTACCCGGCTTTTCCCGGCTGGGAGCGGTCGGTTTTGATGTGGAACCAGCCCCAAGCCTGCATCTGCTCAAGCTGAGACCAATGGTTTGCCTTATGCTCTTCAAATTCGGCATTGAACAAAGCAGGGAAGGTGCGGTGATCCAACTTTACCGATCTCATAGCTCGGCCTTTTTGCTCCGCATAGTCGAGCTTATCGACCAGCAGATTCAGCAACTTCTTTATCTCAGGCTGATGCAGCCACTGCGGTGCGCTCATTCGCCTTTTTGTTCCTCGGCTTCAAATTTTAGCTGGGTTTGCTGGCGAATCTGCCGGCGGCGAAGTTCCCACAATTCGCGCAGCTTATCGGAATTAAGGTCGCGCTCGTCGGCTTCGGAAATAAAATCGACCTCGCCGTTGCCTTCGGCTTCGGTGCGGGTAAAACTCCATTCTTTGGTGAACTCGGTTTTGATCGCACCGGCATGCTTAGTCGGCATCGCGCAGATCAGCTGCATGCCGAGACTGTCGCGGATGAAACGGATCACGTCGTGGGCGCGGCGCTCGTCCATCTTGGCGAACGATTCGTCGTTGACCAGCAATTTCAGGTTCATGCCTTTGTCGAAATGCTTCAGGCGATTGGTCACCACGGCGGCGCGGACGATGTAGGCCGGGGTTTCCAACTGTCCGCCGGAACCGGTGCCCCACTCCGACAGCGCGACGCGGGAGCCGCTGTCGGAATCCTTCCAGATTTCGTAGCGGCGGTAATTGCGATAATCGGCCACTCGTTGCAGTTCTTTCAACGCACGCTCCTGATCTTCCGACAGCAGGAAGCCGACCAGCCGGTCGCGAATCTTGCACTGTTCGGGACTCAGATCGTTGGTATCGAACAAATCGCCGGACTCCTGCGACTCGGACATATCGTAAGCCGCGCAAAAGAAATCGTAATATTCCTTAAACTCCGGCACCCAGACCGACCAGTCCAACTGAAACCTATCGGTGCCAAACTTAAGCCGTTTCAGTTCGGTGTTTAAAATCTTCAGGGTCTTCACGCCCTGATCGACGGCGTTACGGATTTCATAACAAAACTGCTTGGTGAATACGTCTTTGAACGACGATTCGGCGGTGCGTAATTTATCCAGGTTTTTGACAAAGCCTATCTCCCGCTGTTCCCGCAGTTGCTCTTTCAGCCGCCCGAACAGCTGAACCAACTGCCGGTATTGGCTGGCAAAGTCGGCGTCGCGCAATTCGCTGTCGTACTGCAAATGCAGCTGTTCATGACTGCGGGCATGCTGGTTGTAGTCGGCGATGTTTTCGTGGATCAAGCCGAAGGCGGCCGTGGCTTCGATCAGTTTTTTGCTGTGTTTGTCCTGCAACTGGCCATTGGATAGTTCGGTCGAATCGGCGATAGCGTCGACTGCTTGCCGCAATGAGGTAAACGACAGGCTTTCATTGACCGAAGCTATCCATTTCAAGGGTTGCAGGTCGTTGTCGATCTGTTGCTGCCTGTCGGCCAGGCCTTGTTCCAGCACGTCCGATTTTCTTTGCTGCTGCTCTTTGTCGCCCTGAAATTTGCCCACTTGGCGGTTGGCGAGGTTCACCTGCTTTTCCAGATCGGCAATCAGCTGGTCCAGGGTGTTTTTCTCGGCCTCCAGCTGATCGACCTCGGTCAAATCCAGGCGCGCCAGATCAGCATGCGCGGCTTGGCTGTCGTGAATCGTCTTTTCCAGTCTGGGGGCATCGGCAAAATTAGGCGCTTGCAAATCGCGAAGCGAGCCGAGCAGGCCGTTCAACTGCATGCCCTCGGCTTTTAATGCCTGCAATTCCTGCTCGGCCTTGCCGTGCGCCTCCACAGCATTTTGCCGCGCTTGGCGCTGGGCTTCCTTGCCGAATACCAGCACATCGACTTCGCAGGTAAACAGGGTGCGCGAACCGGCCGCCTTGCCGTCTTTCATTAGTCCGCGCGGCGTATGGCGCAATTGTTCGACGTTATCGACCTTGACCACGCTGCCGTATTGTTCGACCAGATATGCATAAGCCAGCGGATGGTCGGTATGCAATTCGTGGATGATGGAATCTTTCGGTACAAGTTCCGGCTTGGCCTTGCTTTTACACATCGCACCCTGAACCACCTTGGCACGCAGGTGGTGTTTTTTAACGAACTCAATGGCTTCCGCTTCCCAGTTTTCATCGACGACAAAGTTGAAACGCGCACCGCCGATATAACCTTCGATAGCCTGTTGCCAGGACTGATCTTTGGGTTCGATCAGGTCGCACAGCACCTGGGCGCGGGCGGCGGGCATTTCGGCACGAAAGGCCTTTAACGCCAGCGCGATTTCACGGGGATAATCCGCGCCGCCTTCTGCCAGATTGGCCTTGCGCTCGGCCAACTTCTTTTCCTGGACCTGAGCTCCTTCGAGACGGGTTTGCAGTTGCCCGATTTGGGCGTACACCGCAGCGACAAAACTGTTCTCGGTTCCGGCCAGGGCTTGGTAAAGCCGTTCAAAACCGTCGTTCAAACCTTCCAATGCACGCACCGTGACCAGCATGTCATGCGGGTCTTGTTCGGCCAGCAGTTGCTGCTCAAGCTGTCGGCACGGCGTTTGCCCGACCGCAACCATCACCTCGGCCAGCAACTCTGCTGCTGCCGACAACTCGCGTTTCGACGCCGGAAAGTCCATGCCGATAATATTCTGCGCGGTGGCTTGCAAATGCCCGGCTTGCTGCAATGCTTGTTGCAGGCTGGCAATCGCCGCTTTCGCCTCCAGTTGAACCGCGTCCAGGCGTTCGGTTATCCGCCGTTTCTGGTCGGCCGCCGCAATGCCGCTCAAACGGGCGGCCAGCTGAATTTGGCTGTCGACATGGCCTTTCTTGTCGCGGTTCAATGCGTCTATCCGGGCGTTTGCTTCCTGGATATTCTTGTCCAGCTCGGCTATGGCCGCCTTGGCTTGAAGTATCTGCGCTTGGTCGCCCTGCAACAAGCGCTGCGAATGCGCCAACTGGTACTGGACGGCGGTTTCATACGCCGCATTGGCTTTGGTCAGCGCTTTTTCGATGCCTTCAAGACGGACCACATTGGCCTGCAACCGGTCGCCTTCGATCCGCAATTGATGCACCTGCCGCATCAGGCCGCTGATCTGGGTAATGCGCTGCGGCAATTGCTGGATGTCGTATTCCAGAATCTGGGTTTTGACCAGATCGTCGACGCTGCCGATCGGTTTATGGGCGATGGACCCGCTCCAGGCTTTGGCGGCCAATTCCGCTTCCGAAAAAGACACGTTGCGTTGGCCGCGAAACCGGCCGTAGAGCTGGCACAGGTATTCGCGCTTGGCGTCGCGAAGGTTCAGCACCTGCGGATAGCGGGCTTTCAGGTGGTTTTCAATTTTCTCCACCTCGACCACGCACATATTGCCGTTGCCGTCATAGTTGACCAGATCGCCCAAACCGAGCGCCGCGTCATCGATCAGCAACAAGGCCAGACGTTCCTGCACCGCTTGGCGGCGTTCGCCGGAACCGTCGACGCGCACCGCAGCGCCGATCAGCGCGGTGAACGGCTTGCCGTCTTCGCCCTCGTCCGGCTTGAACACCGCAGCCACATAACCGTGCGCGCCGTCGGGACGTGCAAACAGGTTGTCTTCGGCGCCGACGATGTACGACCATAAGGTGCGCTTGCTTTTGCTGCCGCGCGAGGTTTGCGTGGTTTCGTCCTGGCCGGGGTTGTAGCTGTAGATATTCTGGTGCGCGGCAGTCATCACCGTTTGCAGCGCATCCAACAGCGTCGATTTGCCGGAACCGGTGGGGCCGGTCAGCAAGGTCATATTGCCCATCTCGTATTCGTCGCTACGCAACGCGCCCCAGTTAACCAGGATCAGTTTATCGATCTTCATAGGTTTTGCTCCCCGTTTTCCGGCTCGCTGGCCGCTTCGACAAAGCCTTCGGCCTCCAACGCCGCAGCCAGCACATCCTCGCCGATAATGCCTAGGATGGTCGGGCGTATCGCAATCAGCGCATCTTCATCAAGCATTGAGAACAAAGCGCCGTATTGAATCAGGCGATGCCGTTTCAAGTCTTTCAGCAGGCGGTCGCGGTCGCCGAGGTTATCCGGCAATGGCCGTTTGATCTGGATTTGCAGCGTGGTCGTCAGCTCCTCGAAACGGATCAATACATCGCCGTCATCGCTGAGGCGGCCGCCGCCTTCGGCCAAGCCTTGCTGGTATAAAAAGCGCAAGGCCAATGCCGAGGCGACAAAATCGGCGGACAGCCGGGCGCGCAACGACGGCGTAGGGTCGTTATCGTCCTCGGCCAGACCCGGAATCTGCGCGCCGGGCGCATAGAGCCGGAAAAATTCGTTTTGCAGGTCGTGAACCAGCCGAAAACCCGACAGCGCAAAATATTCGGCCAGTAGGTTTTCGATGCGACAGGCGTCGTCATAGCAACGCTGTTCGACGCCGTCTTCATCGCGGACGATGATGCCCCAGGCGAACAATCGCGCGGCGATTTCCTGGAAGCGTTGCAGTTTGAGATTTTCCGGCTCCAGCCGGTCAAGCAGGGTTTGGGTCAGAGTCATGTTTGAATTCAATTTGATAGTCGCTGCCTGTGTAATAAGCGTTGTTTAATCGGCTGGGCAATTTTTTGGCGTTGAGTGTTTCGTCGCGGGAGGAGCGCACCGCTTCGACCATTTGCATGGCCTGCAACACATCGGTTGCGGTCTGCATCGGCAGGGTGGATAGCCGCACCGAGCGTTGCTGCAAGCGCAACTCGCCGCGGATGTAATCGACGACGTCCTGGTTCGACAGCGTGAAGGCTGCCGCCTCGCTACGCTGCATCGCCGCCTGCAAGCGCGCATCGCGGGTTACTTTGGGCAGCGCGGTGACAGTCAATGCTTTACGGCGTTGCGACGCGCTGCGCAATTTGAACGTAGCAGGGTCCAGCAAGCGGATTTCGCTGACGGTGATGGCGGTGCCCAATCGTTCCAGAAAACCGGTTTGCGCGTCGCCTTCCAGCGTTGCGGCCTGGGCGATGGCCCGGCTGTAGGCTTGCCGGCTTTGCCCGCCTTGCAGCATCAAGGCCTGCTGGACGATGCTCGCGGCGCGGCGCATGTAGATGTTCATCGCCTTGATCAGTTCCGGGTGTTTGGCGGTGCAGGCGACTTCGACACGGTCTTCGATGCGGTCCAGCAGCCAGTCGAAAATCGCGGTATCGGCTCGTTCCTGGTTGGTCCACGCGGCAATATCCTGCAACTGGCTTTCGAAGGCTTTGACCTTGTCGCCTTCCATATTGCGCAAGCGGCTCAAGCTGTCGCGTATCGCTTGCCGATGGCGTTCGACGTTGTCGGCGGTCAGTTGTTTTTTAAATTCCTTTTCGAAACGGTCAAGAAACGCGATGAATTCGTCCCAGGGCGTATTGGTCGCTTCCGACATCAAGCGTCTCACCAGTTCCTGAAAATAATCGACGCCTTCCGACAAGTCACTGATGATTTTTTCGGCATAATCGTAGGCATCGACCAGATCGTAGGCGTCGATATTTTTACGCGCCGCTTCCAGCGCATTACGGCAGCTGCGCACATTGCGTTGACGGCTGCGGGAGCGCAGGCGATCGAGCGACCACAAGGCCTCGGCGAACAGCTTGCCGGCGCGGGTGAAACGATAGGCGGTCACCAGCCCGGCGCGGTCGCCGAAAGTCTCCAGCCAGCCGTCTTTGAGTAGGGCGCGTATCAGCGCATTGGTCAGTTGCTGGTCGTCGGCGTTATCCAGGCCCGACAGTTCGTCCTCGACCAAGATGCTGTCGGCTGCGATGTCGTTGATCAAGACCTGCACGGTCGGTGCCAGCAAGTCCTTTAAGGTGTCGCGGGTCAGGTTCTGGGTATAATCGGCGCTGGGCCCGTGCAGGCTCTCATACAGGGAGCGCAGACAGGCCACTACCAGTTCGCGGCGCTTTCCGTTCAACGGGCGGAAAAAGTTCTGACGTTCAGCTTCGAAAAACACCGGCTATCCAAAAAATGTATGCTACAGGAATGTCCCTAAAAGCTGTTCGCGCTAAAGGGTTAGCGGAAGATTATATCAAACATATACGGCAATCGGCTTATACTCAATCGCGGACCAAAAGCAGGATCGCAAAAGCGTATAGTGCACTACCACGCTAGTTCATTTTGCCAATTTAAGGGGAGGGCGGTTGTTCAATCCATGCGTTTGCTTCTCTTTCAGGACAAAAACACTTAAAATTTACGCTTCGCATCAATTCTTAAGGAAAAATCATGCGCACTTTCATTTTCTCCATGATGCTGCTTTTAACCACAACATTCTCATTTGCAACGGAAAATAAAATGTCTGATACACCATCAAAAGTTAAATTAACCACGTCTCTGGGTGAAATTATTATTCAGCTGAATCCTGAAAAAGCGCCTATTTCATCAGCCAATTTTCTGACTTACGTTAATGAAGGCTTTTACAACGGCACCATTTTCCACCGCATAATCCCCAACTTTATGGCGCAAGGCGGCGGTTTTGATACGGATTTCAACCAGAAAGCAGTTCATGACCCGATCAAAAACGAAGCCGATAACGGTCTGTCGAACAAGCGCGGCTCCATAGCCATGGCGCGCACTAACGTTCCAGATTCGGCAACAGCTCAGTTTTTCATCAATTACAAAGACAATTCATTCTTGAACCACACCAGTCCAACACCTAGCGGCTGGGGCTATGCTGTATTCGGTGAAGTCATTGAAGGCATGGATGTTGTCGATGCAATGGCTAAACAACCTACCGGTAACCGTGGCGGACATCAGGACGTGCCTAAAACCGACATCGTCGTCGAAAAAGCTGAAGTTATACAATAGACGAAAGGCTCAAGGCTCAAGGCTAAAGGCGAAAGTAATTCCTACTGCTCGCCTTTAGTTTAGCCTTTTGCCCTTAGCCCTTAGCCCTTAGCCCTTAGCCTTTTGCCCCTTAGCCTCTCTTGAATCAAGAAATCCTATTCATCTCAGACCTCCACCTCTCCCTGGAAAAGCCTGAAATCACCCGCCGGTTTCTTTCGTTCCTGAGCGACAGGGCGCCCAAGGCCGCCGCCGTTTATATACTGGGCGATCTTTTCGATGCCTGGATAGGCGATGACGACTTTACCCCGCCCAACAATAAAATCCGCACCCAGCTTAAACAGCTGACCAGTTCGGGCACTCCGGTTTATTTGCAGCAAGGCAATCGTGATTTTTTGCTGGGCAAGCGGTTTGCCGAGGATACCGGGGTTACGCTGCTTGATGAGTATGCTGTGATCGATTTGTACGGCACGCGGACGCTGCTTACCCACGGCGACTTGCTATGCACCGATGATTTGCCTTATCAGGCCTTTCGCTCTAAATCGCATACCCTGGAATGGCAGCAGGGCGTGTTATCCAAACCCTTGTGGTTGCGTTTGCTGGCAGCGCGTTGGTATCGACTCCGCAGTTATTTTCACAAACGCAAAAAATCCCAAGATATTATGGATGTTAATCAGGCTACGGTGATTAACATCATGCGTGAACGGCGTTGCCTGCGCTTGATTCACGGGCATACCCATCGGCCTGCGGTTCATGAATTTACAATAGATGGTCAAGCTGCCCAGCGCTTTGTGCTTGCCGCATGGAGCAAGAGTGCAGCCGAAGTGTTATGTTGGAACGGCAGCGGCTATCAAATTGAAGCCATTTAATTGATCGGTCGAATGGTCATCCCAAAATATTCATCCTTAAGATTTGAATCAATGCCAATCCGGCAGTCGCATCCGTGGCGAACTATCTTTTAAAATTTAAAACCATCACACACCCCCTGTGTTTTATCAAAAGGTTACATGCAGCATTCTATAGGTAATACCTTTAAAAGTTGACTTTTGAGGCAAAATCATTAAATTTAGGCCCCTAGAGTGAAAATTTTCTGTCTCCATGGAACATGAAAACCACCCTAAATACTAATATTAGTCCTAAAAAACATAATCACTATTCTGTCAAATTAACAGGATACCAGGAGAAATATAATATGAAGAAGCCTTTGAAAAGTTGGCTGCTTGCGTCAAGTGTGGCTGCTTTATTAGCTGCACCTGCAGTTTCAACTGCTAACAGCGATCTTGAAAAACTCACCCAAAACCCTGCCAACTGGGCAAGTTGGGGTGGTGATTACGCAGGTACTCGTTACAGCAAATTAAGTGAAATCAACGCTACTAACGTGAAGAACTTGCAACCAGCCTGGTCTTTTTCTACAGGCGTCTTGCGCGGACATGAAGGCGGCCCTTTGGTTGTCAACGATGTTCTGTACATACACACTCCTTTTCCTAACACTGTTTACGCAATTGACCAAAAAACTCAATCCGTAATCTGGGAATTCACACCAACACAAGATGCTGATGTGACTATTCCGGTTATGTGCTGCGACACTGTTAACCGTGGTTTGGCTTACGGTAACGGCAAAATCTTCTTGCAACAATCTGATACCGTTTTAACTGCGTTAGACGCTAAAACCGGTAAACGCGTATGGAGCGTGCAAAACGGCGACCCTAAATTGGGCATGACCAACACTTCTGCACCGTTAGTTGTTAAAGATACAGTTTTGACTGGTATTTCTGGTGGTGAGTTTGGTGTTCGTGGTTTCTTAGCGGCTTACAACATCAACACTGGCGAGTTGGTCTGGAAAGGCTACAGCATGGGTCCTGACAAAGACACCCTGATCGACGCCAAGAAAACTACTACTTGGAAAGACGGCAAAGTCACTCCTGTCGGCGAAAACTCAAGCTTAAGCACTTGGCAAGGCGACCAATGGAAAATCGGTGGCGGTACAACTTGGGGCTGGACAAGCTACGATCCTAAATTAAACTTGATCTATTACGGATCAGGCAACCCATCTACTTGGAACCCTGTACAACGTCCAGGCGACAACAAATGGTCTATGTCATTATGGGCTCGTGACGCTGACACCGGTGCTGTTAAATGGGTTTACCAAATGACTCCACACGATGAGTGGGACTTTGACGGTATCAACGAAACCGTTCTGGTTGACCAAGAAGTTAAAGGCAAAATGCACAAAACTATCGTGCATTTCGACCGTAACGGTTTTGGCTACACTTTAGATCGTGAAACGGGTGAACTGCTTGTTGCTGAAAAATTCGACAAATCAGTTAACTGGGCAACTCATGTCGACATGAACACCGGTCGTCCACAAGTTGTATCTAAATACAGTACTGAACAAAACGGCGAAGATGTTAACACACAAGGCGTTTGCCCTGCTGCGTTAGGAAGTAAAAACCAACAACCGGTTTCTTACTCTCCACAAACCGGCTTGTTCTATATCTCAGGCAACCACTTGTGCATGGACTACGAACCATTCGAAGTATCATACACAGCAGGTCAACCATACGTTGGCGCTACTTTGACTATGATGCCTGCCGGTGCGGACGTTATGACTGGCAAAGCAGATGGTACAACCAACCTGGGTCAGTTCACAGCTTACGACGCAAAAACAGGCAAAATCGCTTGGTCTAACAAAGAACCATTCTCTGTTTGGTCAGGTTCTGTTGCAACTGCGGGTGGCGTAGTATTCTACGGTACTCTGGAAGGCTACTTGAAAGCGGTTGACGCTAAAACAGGTAAAGAACTGTACAAGTTCAAAACACCTTCCGGCATCATCGGTAACGTTAATACTTGGGAATTCGGCGGCAAGCAATATGTTGGCGTTCTTTCTGGTATCGGCGGCTGGGCAGGTATCGGTATTGCTGCCGGTCTTGACACGGGTGAAGCAAACTCAAACTCTGAAGGTTTGGGTGCGGTGGGAGCATACAGAAGCTTAAGCTCTTTCACTAAACTGGGCGGTACATTAACTGTATTCACATTACCCAGCAACTAAATCGATCTGATTTTTTAGATTGTATTAGAAGCCCCGGTTGATTTATCAACCGGGGCTTTTTTTTGCCTGTTTATGCAGTAAACTATGAGGCCTTAATTGTTCGATACACCCAAGGAGATTTTAATGAGGACTTTACCTCACATTAACACCACACTCGCCATCTTATTCCTGGCTACCTTCAGCTTTAACGCCTCATCCGAAGAAAAATTCAAGGTTTGTGCCGACCCGTTGAATCCTCCTTATTCCACAAAAAACAAAGACGGCTTTGAAAACAAAATCGCTGAACTGTTTGCCAAAGAACTTGGGCAGACTGTTGAGTACACCTGGATGCCGCAACGAATCGGCTTTATCCGCAACACCTTAAATGCGCCGGTAAAAGATACCGATGTGGAAAGTAATGACTATAAATGCGATGTCATTATGGGTGTTCCGGCAGGTTACGATCTCACCTTAACAACCTCGCCGTATTACCAATCGACTTATGTGCTGTTAATCGCCAAAGGGCGCGGTTGGGACGACATTACCGATGCGGCCCAATTAGCCAATTTGCCGCTGCAAAGACAGGAAGCATTGAAAATTGCAATGTTCGACCGAGGTCCCGGAACGACTTGGATGCAAAAAAACGGCTTGCTTGATGTGGGCATACCCTATCAATCAATGACAGGTGACGGTGAAAATAATGTGGCCATGCAGATAGAAAAGGATCTTAAAGCGAAGAAAATCGACATGGTTATCCTGTGGGGGCCTATGGCGGGCTATGTCGTGGCACAAAGCCCCAAAAACAGCTATGCAATGATTCCGATGAAATCAACGCCGGACATGAAGTTTGAATTTGCGATGGCGATGGGGGTGCGTAACGGCGATAAAACAAGAAAGGAGGTTCTTAATAAGCTGATAGCAAGCAAAGCGGATAAGATTCGGGCTATCATGGCAGGTTACAACTTTCCGTTGCTACCGCTCCCTAAGCAGGCTGTCCGTGAAGGGGACGATTAATCCTGATTAAGTTCATCCAGGGACGACCTCCTGGTCGTCCCATTATTTACGATTAAACAAACCAACCAGATATGCAAACCTGACCGCCCGTTCATGCGACAGCTGATCCCACTGAAAACGCCATTTCCAATTGCCTTCGGTGGTGCCGGGGATATTCATGCGATGCTCGGAGCCGAGCTCCAGAATGTCCTGCATCGGGATTACCGCAAGGTTCGCAACCGACGCCAAGGCGGCGTGAATCAGCGCGCAATGCAACGGCATTGCCGGACTGCCGAGATAATCGTAAATGTAGTTTTTCTCATTATCGCTAATACTCTGCAACCAACCTAAGGTTGTGTCATTGTCATGAGTGCCGGTATAAGCGACGCAGTTTTTTTCATAATTGTCCGGCAAATAAGGGTTACCAGGGTCGTCACCGAACGCAAACTGCAAAATCTTCATGCCCGGCAAATCGAACTCGTCCCTTAAGGCCTCGACTTCGGGGGTGATAATGCCTAAGTCTTCAGCAACCAACGGGATCGAGCCATGCTCTGCTTTGATGGCATTCAACAATGCCTTGCCCGGCGCCTTAACCCATAGCCCATTGATTGCGGTATCTTCAGAGGCAGGTATTTCCCAGGCGGCTTCAAGTCCCCGGAAATGGTCGATCCGGATAATATCGAACAGCTCAAGTTGGGTTTTCATCCGTTCGAGCCACCAATGAAATCCGGTTTTCTCCAGGTAGTTCCAGTTATAGTGCGGGTTGCCCCAGCGTTGCCCTGTTTCAGAAAAATAATCAGGCGGCACACCGGCCACGACGGACATTTCGCCGGATTTATCGAGCTTGAAAGCATCACGATGCGCCCAGACATCAGCGCTGTCGTAAGATACAAAAATAGGTATATCGCCAAACAACAATACACCATGCCGGTTGGCATATGCTTTTAATTCCAGCCATTGCCGGAAGAACACATATTGCGCGAATTTAATGCATTCGATTTGTGTTTTTAACCGGCGGCGCGCTTCTTTTATAGCTTTTTCATCTCGTTCCTTGAAATGCTCTGGCCATTGATTCCAAGATTGTTGATTAAATTCAACCCTGAGCGCCAGAAACAATGCGAAATCATAGAGCCAGAATGCTTTTTCCCGGCAAAACTGTTCAAAATCATGCCGATCCTTTGGCTGGGCACGCTCCATGAAGCCATGATAAGCCTTGGTTATCATACAGCTTGTGGCGCAGTTTCCGGCGCATTCTGAACATTTGTCAGTGCCCTGTAGCCAGCCTTGTTTTACCAGCCAATCAATATTGATTAATTCAGGATTGCCAGCATGGGCAGACAGGCATTGATAAGGCGAACCATCCGCATGGGTCATGCCCAGAGGCAGGACTTGCCATACGCTAACCCCAGAATCGTGCAGAAATTTTACAAAATTGTAAGCTTCCTGCCCCAAGTCGCCCTGTCTACCCGTACCCGGCAACGAGGTAATATGCAGCAGAATGCCGGCGCGGCGTTTATTTAAGATGTCATTCACGCTTAGTGATCTCTTGTTTAGGTTTGTCCATCGCGAACGATGCGCTTCCTTCGTCAGCACATCCTACAGGCTATCAATTATGAAAGCTCGACGCCCGGCCGCATTGCGCCGCCCATAGCCGGAGCGCCGGAACCCTGCGTAAATGACATCGCCAGATAGGCGGGTGGTTCTTCCCCCAACAGCCTATACAAGTTAGCCAAATTAAGCCGGAATTGTTTTTCAAAGTTACTGACCGCTTCTCCCGGATTATAATCGCCAAACCACCAGAACCAGTCTGAACCCTCGCAAACGGCCAGTTGAAGTTCAGCCTGCTGGATTTGGTGATCCGTTAATCGGCCGGCTGAAATCGCCTTATCGAATGCCCATTTGGCATCGCCGAGCATATCCCAGCCACGATTCTTGTCTACATCGCCTATCCAGGTCGAGAACGTGCCGTAAACCCAACTGCCCGCAACCATTTTTTCCAGTGGTTTGATTTCAGCCTTGTTTTCCAAGGATTCCGAAAATGTGGTTAATTCAATGCCTGGATGACTGGACAGCCGTTGATACAAGGCGCTGAGAAAGTGATAACCGTTATCCGGGAAATATTCCCAGGCATTCTCGCCATCCATGATAATTGAAACCACCTTGTCGCCAGGTTCATGCTCGGCAATATTTTCCAGGTGGTGAATCAAATCGCCGACCGCATCATCGGCATGCCATTTCGAATACTCAAAACCGATAAGGTCGGATAAGCCGTCATCCCGGAAAAAACAGGCTATATCGGTTTTGTTAAGCCTGAAAGGATGGTGAATTCCTGATTGCTTGGCGTTCTCAGGGAGGTTCAAACTGTTATGCAGCACAGAACCGCCGCTTGCGGTCCAGTCAAAGCCGAAATCGCCTAATATTTTTAGCGTCTGATCGCTGATGCCGCCTTCCGAAGGCCAGCAACCTTTAGGTACAAAACCGAATAGCCGCTTAAAAGTTTGCACGCCCTTTTCAAGATGCCACATGACCCGATCGGCTCCGCCCGGATAGGCGTCCAACTCCGGCAAAGGGGCATTCGGCATTGCCTCGTGAGTGGAATTCAAGTCCAGCAACAGCGGCATAATAGGGTGGGCATAAGGCGTCACGGAAAGCTCAACCTGTCCTTTTCTGGCTAGTACTTTATATCGGCAAATAACACTGCTCAGTTGTTCGGCAATAACCTCTACAATTTCGATCCGGTCATGCAGGGTGTAGCCGGAGCCTTTCTCTATTAGGCGTTTTACCCGGCTATCCGTTAACTTGACGGTTTCCCCCATCCAAATCAGATGGTACCAGACCAGAATGTCGCTGATAAACTGGGAATTGACATAAGTTAAGGACGCGTAATGGTGCTCAAGCCAATCGGCCATTTCAACCAATCGTTTGAAAGCCGGGTAGCGGTTGATCTGCCGTTCCCGGTTCGCGCGCATGCAGTCTTTAACCAGTTTCATGCGCTGTTCGGGATCCGCCGGGATGCTCGGGTCAACCAGCGCCGCCAATAAAGGGTCGGTGATCGAGATGCGGTCATGTAAATAGCCGTTGACTTGCCGGGCATATTCCTCGATTTGTTCCAGCAGGATGGGCGCAAAATTCACTACTGCCTTGGCCTTAGGCGCCGTTTCCAGATGCGCGACCATATCCACATAGTCTTTAATAACATGCAGATAGGTCCACGGCAGCTTGAATTCCCCGGTCTGTAAGTCCCTGTATTCCGGCTGATGCATGTGCCAGCACAGCACCAGTTTCAATTTAGGTTTATCTGACATAGTGTCTTTTTTGCCCCAGCATGTCTGTCGTAACCAGAACGACTCCGCCGGGGCTCACATGGAATCTTTTCTCGTCTTCAGCCCTGTTTTCACCGATGACCGTGCCTTCCGGAATTTCACAGCCTTTTTCTATAATCGCCTTGGTAACACGGCAATGACGGCCGATATTAACTTCCGGCAAAACGATGGTATCTTGCAAGGTCGTGTACGAGTTTACGCGGACATTCGAGAATAACAGCGAATGCCTAACTTTTGCACCGGAAATCACGCAGCCGCCTGAAACCATCGAGTCCACAGCCTGTCCACGTCTGTCGTCGTTATCAAAAACGAACTTGGCAGGGGGCGTTTGCGCCTGATAAGTCCAGATAGGCCAGGTTTTATCGTATAAATTCAAGTCCGGATTGACGCCAATCAATTCCATATTGGCAGACCAGTAGGCATCGATAGTACCTACGTCGCGCCAGTAACTTTGCTCTCCGCTTTGCAAGTCCAAAAAGGGGTAAGCATTAACGACATATTTATCGATCACGGCAGGAATTATATCTTTGCCGAAATCACGGCTTGAGCCTTTGGTGTCGGCATCTTTCAGCAATTGTTCAAACAGGAATGAAGCATTAAAAATATAGATCCCCATGGATGCTAACGCCGTATTTGTCCGGCCCGGCATAACGGGAGGATGTTCGGGTTTTTCCACAAAATCCCTGACTCGCCGGTTTTCATCGACATCCATCACGCCAAAAGCCGTTGCATCCTGCAGCGAGACTTCTATGCAGCCTATCGTTAAGTCAGCATTTTTTTCAACATGATCGGCCAGCATCGCGCCGTAATCCATTTTATAAATATGATCGCCGGCCAGTACTAAAATATGTTCAGGCTGCCGACTGCGCAGAATGTCGATATTCTGGAAAATGGCATCCGCAGTTCCCTGATACCAGGAGTTCTCGTCGTGCCGTTGTTGGGCGGGCATCAAGTCGACATATTCACCGAATTCGCCGCGCAAAAATCCCCAGCCCTGCTGGATATGCCTGATCAGTGAATCCGCCTTGTATTGAGTCAGGACGCCTATCTTGCGGATACCGGAATTCATACAGTTTGAAAGCGGGAAGTCGATGATTCGGAACTTGCCGCCGAACGGTACCGCCGGCTTGGCGCGCCAATCGGTCATATTCATTAACCGTGACCCGCGACCGCCGGCCAATATGAGTGCAATAGTATTGCGGGTTAAGTGGCCGATATTATGATCATGCTTTTGATTGCTTGACGCTGACATTTTTCATCTCCATGTGGAATAGACTGACAACTCTTGATGTGTTTGGTAACATTCACGCAACTATTATTCCACTACGCTGAGGCTATTCATAGTGAAAAAGCAATCTAAGTACGCACTTGATTCAGATGCTCTAAAAATCATGGAAGCCAGACATCATGATCCTTTTGCAATTTTGGGTCGCCATCCCAAGAACAATCATATTCAGGTTAAGGTGTATCTGCCTTACGCGGAAACAGTGTGCTTTAGTCACAACGGCGCTGAATTAAACCGGCTGCCCGATACGGACTTTTTTGAATATAGCGCCGGCAATGCCAAATTGCCAGAACATTATCGGCTGTCCTGGATCGATAAGGACGGCAACAGCCACGAAAACTATGATCCTTATGATTTCGGCACTCAATTGCCGGCGTTCGACCAGCATTTGTTCGGCGAAGGTAAGCACTGGCATATTTATAAAAAACTGGGCGGGCATCTGCACAGCGTCGACGGCATCGACGGTGTTTTGTTTACGGTCTGGGCGCCCAATGCCGGGCGGGTCAGCGTGGTCGGCGATTTCAATCGCTGGGACGGGCGCTGTAACCCGATGCGCAGCTTGGGCGGCAGTGGTATCTGGGAACTGTTCATGCCGGATTTGCAAGCCGGCTGCTATTACAAATTCGAGATATTGAACAGGCACACCAACGAGGTTCTGTTAAAAACAGATCCTTACGGTCAGCAGTTTGAGTTTCGCCCCAACACCTCGTCGATCGTCATTCATGAAAACAGCTATGTCTGGCAGGACCAACAATGGATGGAAGACCGCATCGGCCGTAATTGGCTGCATGAACCGATGTCCATCTACGAGGTTCACCTGGGTTCCTGGCGGCGTGATAACTTGGGCAATTTCCTCAATTACCGTGAACTGGCCGTGCAGCTGGTCGACTATGTCAAGGAAATGGGTTATACCCATATGGAATTATTGCCTGTCACCGAGCATCCCTTGGATGCTTCCTGGGGCTATCAAACCACCGGCTATTTTGCCCCGACCAGCCGGCACGGCACGCCGGATGATTTCCGCTATTTTATCGACACCTGCCACCAAAACGGCATCGGCGTGATCCTGGACTGGGTGCCTGCGCATTTTCCGAAGGACAGCTTTGCTCTGGCCCGTTTCGATGGCAGCGCGCTGTATGAACACGAAGATCCGCGCAAAGGCGAGCACCGCGATTGGGGGACATTGATTTACAACTACGGGCGCAATGAAGTTAAAAACTTTTTGCTGTCCAGTGCCATTTTCTGGCTGGAGGAGTTCCATCTCGACGGCTTGCGCGTCGATGCTGTGGCCTCGATGCTGTACCTGGATTACTCCCGCAACGATAACGATTGGATTCCCAACATGTATGGCGGCAACGAGAATCTGGAAGCGATCAGTTTTCTGCGAGAACTGAACACCGTCACCCATGATCAGCATCCCGGCACCGTGATGATGGCCGAAGAATCGACATCCTGGCCGCAGGTAACCCGGCCGACCTGGACCGGGGGCTTGGGCTTTTCGATGAAATGGAATATGGGCTGGATGCATGACACACTGGCTTATATGAGCCAGGAGCCGATACACCGCAAGTATCATCATGACCAGCTGACTTTCGGCATGCTCTACGCGTTTACCGAAAACTTCTGTCTGCCTTTTTCCCATGATGAAGTGGTGCACGGCAAAGGCTCGTTGGTCAGTAAAATGCCGGGGGACGAATGGCAGCGCTTCGCCAATCTTCGGCTGCTGTATACCTTGTTGTATACCTATCCCGGCAAAAAACTGCTGTTTATGGGCTGCGAATTCGGCCAAGGTACCGAATGGAATTTCAACAAGGCCTTGGACTGGTATGTGTTGGACTATCCGCATCATAAGGGTGTGCAATCCCTGGTAAAAGACCTGAACCAGCTTTATAAAAAGCACCCGGCCTTATACCAGCATGATTTCGATCATCAGGGTTTTGATTGGATCGATTGCCATGATGTGCAGCAATCTATCATCAGTTACCGGCGCAAGACCGAACATGAAGACTTGATTGTCGTGCTCAACTTTACCCCGGTAGCTCGTGAACAATACCGCATCGGCGTACCGGTGGCAGGCACTTATACGGAAATATTCAACTCCGATTCCGGCTACTACGACGGCAGCAATGTCGGCAACGGTGCGGCATTATCGGAGCCGACAGCGTGGATGAATCAGCCCCACTCAATCAGCCTGACTTTACCACCCTTGGGGGCCGTAATCTTAAAACTATAGCTATCGGTTAACTACTCAACTATCAAATAAAATAGAACGCGGATGCCAAAAGTAGGCGCCTCTAGGCGACGCAGATAATTATGATGAACACTGATTAAAAAGCATAAGACAAACTTCGCTTCGCCTTTGCGAAACTCTGCGTCCTTTACGGTAAATAATGCTTTTATAAGCCGCAGAGTTTCAACGGCTGAATAGCCCTTAGAGTCTAAAACAAGAGGTACTGCCGAATCTGTGGCAGTTTATTTTTTACGAGTTACCTTAGCTACGCTGAATAGTTACAAAAAATCTTACTTAATCATAATTATCTGCGTCGCCTAGAGGCGCCTACTTTTGGCATCCGCGTTCCATCTTTCTAACTGTTGAATAATTACCATTGATAATAAAAAACCAACAATGAAAAAAATACTTTTTGTCACCAGCGAAGCTCATCCGCTGATTAAAACCGGCGGTTTGGCCGATGTTTCCGGCAGCCTGCCTAAAGCGTTGGCGGAGCAGGGCCAAGACGTGCGCATTATCATGCCCAATTATCAGGCCATCAATACGAGCGAAGAAATTCGTTATTTGAGTACGGTTCATGTGAACAATTATGCGGTGAATATTCTGGAAACCCGGTTGCCGGGCACAGGCGTGATCGTGTGGCTGGTAGATTCTCCCGAACATTTTAACTTTCCAGGCAATCCTTATGTTGACGAACACGGCAAGCCTTGGGAAAACATCGCCGAACGTTTTGCCCTGTTTTGCCGTGTCGCCGTGGAAGTTGCGATGAACCGGAGCTGGTTGGATTGGAAACCCGACATCGTTCACTGCAACGACTGGCAAAGCGGGCTGGTGCCAGCCCTGTTATCGCTGGAATACAGCCGGCCCGCTATCGTTTTTACCATCCATAATATGGCCTATCAGGGTATATTCCCCAAGGCGACTTACCTGTCGCTGAACTTGCCCGGCCAACTTTGGAACCCCCACGGCATAGAGTTTCATGACATGCTGTCCTTTCTTAAAGGCGGCTTGATCTATTCCGATCGTATCACCACTGTCAGCCCGACCTATGCCAAGGAAATCCAAACCGCCGAGTTTGGCTATGGACTGGAAGGCCTGTTAAGTTACCGGAAAGATTTCCTGAGCGGCATTATCAACGGCATCGATACCGAGCACTGGAATCCTGAAACCGATACCAATATCAGTCAAACCTTTAATCAATCAACGTTGAACAAAAAGTTGCTCAATAAAGCCGCGCTACAGGAAATGGTATCACTGCCTGTCGACAAAAATATCCCGGTATTCGGGCTTATCAGTCGCTTGGTAGAACAAAAAGGCATCGATCTGTTGCTGGAATGTCTCCCAGAGATGTTGACCCACTCGTTGCAATTTGTATTGCTCGGTAGCGGTAACAAGGGCTTTGAGCAGCGCCTGCATAATTTTGCCGAAAGTCATCCCGGTAAAATTTCTATCATCATCGGTTATGATGAAACGCTGGCGCACTTGATTGAGGCCGGTGCGGATATTTTCCTGATGCCATCGCGCTTTGAACCCTGCGGCTTAAACCAGATATACAGCCAACGCTACGGCACCGTTCCTATTGTCAGAAAAACCGGCGGCTTGGCCGATACCGTCGTCGATACCGTCCCGGAAACGCTGGACAACAATACCGCAACCGGTCTTGTGTTCAATGAAGCAAACCCCGGCGCATTGATGGAAGCCATTAAACGCTCGCTGATTTTATACAGCCACCCCAAAACCTGGAAAAAGCTGCAAATCAACGGCATGCAAAAAGATTATTCATGGAGCAAAAGCGCCAAACAATATATGACCTTGTACAGCCATCTATAGTCGGTTCGCTTGCAAAATAAGCAAACACATATCAAATGACATTTAAAGCAACCCGCTGCGGATTCATCATTGCCGTCAGCGTGATTGGCGTGTTGCAGATGATTTTTGGACTCAGCCTTGGGTGGCTGGCATTGCCGAGCGCCGTTTACCTGGCACTCATCATTTACGGCTCGGCAATTATTCAAGCCAATTTCTACGCCCCAGCCTATTGCCTTGGGAATAGTTCAGAAAAAGAAATTGCCCTGACCTTTGACGATGGCCCAAACCGGGAATACACCCCGCAGGTGCTCTCGACTTTAGCCCAATACAATGCGCTTGCCACTTTTTTTGTGATTGGCAAAAACATTCCGGGCAATGAAAGCCTTTTGAAGCAAATCGATGCGGCCGGACACAGCATTGGTAATCACAGCTACACGCATTCTTTTTGGGTGGATTTTAAAAGTGTGCAAGGCTTTAAGGATGAACTCAACCAGACCACCAAGAGCGTCTTCAATATCATCGGTAAGCGGATGAAATTATTTCGGCCGCCCTATGGCGTCACCACGCCCAATCTTGCAAAAGCCGCAAACGCATTGGACTACAGGATCATCGGCTGGAGCATCCGCTCGTTCGATACAACCGCCGACAGCGCAGAAACCATAGGCCGGCGCGTCCAGGCGCAGGTAAAGCCGGGGGCTATTATCCTGTTTCATGACACCTCGGATAAAACCATCCAAGTGTTAAAACAAACGCTTAAATTTGCACAAGAAAATGGCTATAAGATTGTCGGTGTGGAGCGGCTGTTGAAGATTAAAGTCTATGAATAACCAAATGGCGGGACGATGGGTTTTTGCCTGGCTGTATTTGATTGTATGCCATGGGCTGTTGATTTATACTCGGTTCAAGCAAAACAGTTAGGCCGTGTTATTAGCATGGAACTTCGAGGAGTAATTTATGAATACCGCCAACATGAGCAGCAAGGAAATTATCAAAGATTTACTTTTGCGGTTACCGGACGAAGTTTCTTTACTCCAGATTGCGCAAGAAATTGAGTTTATTGCGGCTATACGGCAAGGAATGGCAGCGCTTGATCGCGGAGAAAGTGTCACAATTGAGCAAATAGAAAAAGAACTGCCCTAATGGATTATGTGGCAAGGCTATCATTGTCAACTTGTTGTAAACTGTATCTAAAACATGCCACGGAAAATTAGAGAATTAATATTTGAACTTGAGCAGTTCGGCTTTGTTAATCGAGGCGGCAAAGGCAGTCACAGAAATTTTGAGCACGAAAAAGGTGTAAAAATTACTATTTCCGGTCAGCTTGGTGACGATGCCAAATTTTATCAGGAGCGAGAGGTTAAACAGAAAATTCTGGAGTCAAAGCAATGAAAGAAACAGCCCAATACCTAAAAATTGTCGAATGGTCCGAAGAGGATCAATGCTTTATTGGCCAATGCCCTGGCATCATCGGCCCATGTTGTCATGGTGACGATGAAGTACAAGTATATCACGATCTATGTCAAATAGTAGATGAATGGATTGCAACCATGCTAGATGATGGTAAGCCTTTACCTCCCGCTACTGCTGGTCATAACTTAGCTTCGAAGTTATTGAGGGAAGCAGCCTAATCCAAATCTCAATACGATGGGGTTCGCGCCGCTCTACCCTACGAACTCAGTTCAATCAAAAAATTACACGATGAATTTTTCGCTAGTTCCCAAGCTCCAGCTTGGGAATTCGGTTTTGGAAGCTCCAGCTTCCTGTTTCGCGAAGCTAGAGCTTCGCCCTTTAGGTTCCCAATCTGGAGATTGGGAACCAGCGCAATACCGTCTGGCGATATTGTCGCGCCAGCTGATCCGCTAGTTCCCGAAATCCAGCTTGGAAATTCGGTTTTTTATAAGGCAGTCGATGTTATATATCACGTTAGTCCCTTTGCTCTGGATTTTTGATGTTTGAGACGCTAATACAAAAGATTCACGTTCGGCCTGCTTGGCTACTGATAACCGGAGCATTTTTTGTATTGCTTGGCGCACTGGCGGTGTTCCTCGGAATACAGGACGATGGCTTTATTGATCTTCAGTCCGCGCTGCTAGTTGGCAAGCACATGCTCATTCAGCTCAAAGTCTATCTCACATCCTTTTCGGCCTTTATAAGTTTGCTTGGGTGCTTTCTTTGGTTTAAGGCGAGTGCAGCCGAGGTGCTACACGACCCGAAGTCGGCAGTCGTGTTCAGCAATGGTGGTCATAAGTGGGATGTCATTCGAACTGCCGAGCTTCAAACAAAATGGAATAAGAGGGCAGCACTGTGTGCGTCGATAGCGGCGTTTCTCCAAGCCATATGTTTGTTTATTCCTAACGAGTAAATGCACATCTTCATAACAATTAGTCCTTATGAAGTGCAACGGAATATGAGGCATCGGAGCTACGGAATTAATTTAACGAGGCTATAGCACATGAATAACCAGAACAGATGTTTGATCTTTGCCCATCGTGGCGCTAACAGGGAAGCAGCAGAAAACACCCGAGCCGCCTTCAATAAAGCCCTGCAATACTCGATTGACGGCATTGAAACGGATGTGCAGTTGAGTCTGGATGAAGTGCCGGTGCTTTGGCATGACTGGGAACTGGAAAAGCTGGGTCATCCGGGAAAATGCATCGACGATTTTAATTTCGCGCAGCTTGAACAAATGGATTTTGCCGGATACAGCTCGCCCGATGCGGTGCCGGAAGGTGCGCTGAGTCTTAAGGAGTTTATCGACAGTTACCGGGGGCGTTGCGGCCTGGATATTGAGCTTAAAAGCCGCGACGGGGAATCGTGGCAACGGCTGAAAACTAAAATCCTGCAAATGCTGGCGATCATCGGCACATCGGCTGCCGATGATGGGGTGTTTATTTCTTCATACAGTTTGCCTGGTCTGATTTTCGCCCATCAACACGCGCCGGATTTGCCGCTTTACTATCTGCTGGCCGGCCATCACACCCAGGCCGATATTGAGCGGTTCCTGACAAATTCGCCGGGAGCGAATTTGCATTTACCCGCAGGGTGCCGGGCAGGAAAGCCCGGCATGAAAGATTACAGTTTCCTGGCCGGTTTTTGTCTGCCTATCGACATTCATAACGAGGCTATTGCCAAGCTTTTGCGGGAGCAAGGCAAAGGCGTCGGGGTTTATACCTGCAACAGTGTCGAGGAAATTCAAAAGGCGCTCGATCTGAAGGTCAATATCCTGATTACCGATTACCCGCAGTTGGCTTTACAGATGCGCGATTCGTGAAGCGGGACTTTGCGCAACTGGCCGGGCAGCATTTTGATGTTCTGGTCTGCGGCGGCGGCATTTACGGCGCGTGGACGGCGTACGATGCTGCTTTGCGCGGTTTGAAGGTTGCCATCGTCGATCAGGGCGACTGGGCTTCGGGGACTTCATCCGCTTCCAGCAAGCTGATACACGGCGGCCTGCGCTATCTGGAGTCGCTGGATTTCAAACTGGTTAAAAAGGCCTTGCGCGAACGCGAGATGTTGAAGGAAGCCGCTCCGCACCGTGTCTGGCCGCTGCGTTTTGGTGTCCCGGTTTTTAAGGGCAGCCGGCTAAACAGTATCCGGCTGAAAATCGGTTTGATGCTTTATGATTTTCTGGCTGGAATCCTGAGCTCTGAGCAAACTCATCGGCATTTTAATCGAACCGCATTCGCTGAGCGGTTTCTCTGCCTCAATCCTGCCTTATTAACCGGCGGATTTACCTATAGCGATGCACAAACCGACGATGCCCGTTTGGTTCTGGAATTGATTGACGGCGCGTTATCGGCCGGGGCGGTGTGCGTGAATTACTGCAAGGTGACCGGCTTTATTGAAGATAATGGACGCGTCTCTGGCGCTAAAGTTCAAAACCAAGTTGACGGCAAATCAGCCGATGTTTATGCCCGTCAAATCGTTAATACCATCGGTCAATGGACTGCCGAAAGCGGCTGCCGATTAACCAAGGGCGTACATTTAATTTTGCCCAAGGCGCTCGATAATGAAGCTCTGTTGTTGACTGCAAAATCGGACGGGCGGGTGTTTTTTATGATGCCGTGGTACGGGCTGACGCTGCTGGGCACCACCGATACCGATTATACCGGCGATGTCGATCGGGTTTGCGTCGAAGCGGATGAAGTCGATTACCTGCTGACCGAGGCCAATCGTGTGCTGAATGTAAACTGGACTGAAGCCGACATTATTGGCCGTTACGCGGGGTTGCGGGTTTTAAAACAGAGTTCAAGAGCAACGCCGTCTGCGGTCAGTCGAGACTGGGAACTGAAAGTTGCCGATAACGGCCCGTTGACGTCTATCGGCGGAAAAATCACGTCGGCCAGGGAGGATGCGGCGCAGATCGTCAATACGCTTTGTCGGAATTTAGGCGTCAACGAATCCTGTAAAACTAACGGCACGCCGTTTCCGTGGCTGCCGGATCAGGATTATCGGCAGTGGTCGGAGGCGGCTTTAATCAAGGCTACGGCGTTGGGTATAGATAATGAAAGCGCCCAATGGTTGATACGGCGGCACGCAAAACGCGTATCGATGGTTTTCCAGTTAATCGAACAGGATGCCTCTCTGGCTAAGCGGATAACGCCCAAGCTACCTTTTATAATCGCCGATTTGGCGTTTTGTGCCGGTAATGAAATGGTAGTGCATCTGGACGACTTGCTCAGGCGGCGGATTCCGTTACTGATCTTGGCGAAAATGACTCAAACTGAATTGCGTAGTCTTGCTGAAATTACCGGAAGAGCACTGGGATGGGATGAAGCTACCTTAAAGAACGAACTCGAAATGTGCATCAAAAAAATATGAATCTTGGAAAATAACCATCAGTGCTTCATGGAGTTGCCAATCGGTTGAGGTGGTTATCTCTTGGAAGCGAATTCAAGTGCATTTCTAGAGATGCAGTATTTGCGGTTATACTTTTAACGTTGTAAGTCACGGGCACTTCCCTGACCACTCTATTTGACCTCTTTGGAATATTGGCATGAAAACGATTTATCTGGTTGCGGGTTTACCCCGTAGCGGTTCGACCTTACTGATGAACATTCTCGGACAAAATCCGCGCTTTTATGTAACACCTACATCTGGCATTTTGGATATATTGACGCAGGTGCGTAATGATTGGGATCAGAACAAAGCATTTTGTGCTATGGGCCGCAGGCAGAGTGAAGCAATAAAACGAAATGTGCTTGATGGTATTCTGCAATCTTATTTTCGGCACACTGATAAATCCGTATGTTTTGATAAAAACCGTACTTGGCTCGAATATCTTGAAATGGCTGCCATATTACTGGGGAGTAGGAAGAGGGTAAAAGTGATTGTCACTGTGCGCGATTTACGCGATGTGTTGGCTTCTTTTGAGCAGGCTTTTCGCCGCACTTCAGCATTAAGCCAGATCCCCCTTGAAATGGAAGATCATCTTAAATCAAAGACTGCCTTAGGACGAATGGAGTATTTTCTGGGTAACAGTGAAAATGTCGGTCGTGCGTACAATACTATTCGTGACGCGGTTACGCGAGGCTGGCAAGATCGTATGCATTTTGTCGAATACGATCAGCTTACGACAAATCCGAAGGCTGCTCTGGAAGGTATTTATGATTTCCTAGGCGAAGCAGAGTTTACCCATGATTTCGAAAACGTCGAGCAAGTTACTTTTGAAGATGACTTTTTTTATGGATATAAAGACTTACATGTTATCCGCCAGCAGGTAAAACCTCAGCCCCCACAATGGCCGAAGATATTCGATCAAACGGTGTTAAATACCCAGGCGTGGAAAGATGTAGAAGAAATTGCATTGTTTTGGCGCGCTTACCTGGAGAATGAAGCGGATGTGGTGGACAAGGCCGTATGCAAATAATTTCTTGATCAGCAAGTTGTTTCAGCCAGTAACATAAAAGGCCTTTAGTCCGGATTTTACGCGGGTACTACTGACATTTTTTGCTAGACGGTAAGGAAAAACAAACCTTGTGAAATTCGGTTCGGTACGTTTTGTGGATATCCAAAATAGGGGGGGTAGAGCATGTCTATGCGCATTTTTTACAGTGCTTTATTTTTCTTTAAAGGCTATTATTGCAACCCTTTATATTTTAAAAAAACATCAAATGATCACCTCAAAGGCTTCTTTCTTAGAATTAAAGTGCGGTTTTAACGAAAGACACTAAAAAATGAAACGCATATTGCCTGTTTTATTTATCTTTTCCGTATTTATTGCCGGAGGATACTGGTCTGCCCATTCCGATGAGAGGCCAAAGTATTATTTCTATAATACAGAAACGAATATCAATAACTTTGCCACGTTAAAAATGGGCTTTGATATTTATTTGGTGAATCATGGCGGTTATTTGTTGCAGCCATTTGATCTTAGAGAAAATTTCGAAGCAGTAATTCATGAAAAAAAAGGCGATGTTTATTTGTTGTCCAGTTGGCATTTAAAGGAATTGCAGCAGAAGAAGGTGCCGCTGGAAATTGCCTTGATTGGCACATCAAAGGGTCACACAACGCAAAGAAAGGTATTAAGCGCGAAAAAAGACATTGTCAATGTCGCTATGCTTAAGAATACCGTGGTTGCTGCCGCAGGCAGTGAAGAATATGTTCATAGTATATTGAAGAAAATACTCGGCAAGGAGCAGGAGTCGCTACTTAAAGACATCAAAATACTTATTGTGCCTAAAGACATTGATGCGGTCATGGCAGTAGGTTTCGGTATGGCCACGGCTGCCATTTCCGCAGAAAGCGGCTTAGACAAGCTGGCGATGATGAGTCCCAATCAATTTAAAGAATTACATAGCTTAGGTTTTAGCGAAAATGATTATTTATTAATTGCGGCAACCTTAAAAAAGTCGGATCAACAAGAAGCACAATTACTTGAGGTGTTGCGTAAGATGTCGGAGACAGATGCGGGCGTAGCAAATTTAAAGATGCTGGGCATCGATGGTTGGAGGACAGTGCAATGAAATGCATATCAATAAGCACTGCGCATTTTATCGGTGCAGGATGGAACCCATTATGAAAATTATAAATTTTTGTAAGCTATTAATTCTTTTGGTTGCCTTTTTTGCCGGCACCGGGTTTGCCCAGTCAAATAAAGTCCTGATCGTTAACAGCGAGAAGACTGTTTATCGATATGAAACAATTGCTACAGAATTTAAAAAGGTCTTACAACAAAACGCTTATCCGTCGATTGAATTTAATTTAGACGACCATGCCAATGCCGATGCGGATTTGAAGCTGCTTATCCAACAAGAAAATCCGGCGCTTATTTATTGCATAGGAACACAAGCTTATTCGTTAGTGCGAAATGTTGCCCCTAACAAGAAATTGTTATTTTCAGCCGCTATCAATTGGCGAAGATTGGATGTGGGTGGCGGGGCTTATGGAGTTGCTAATGAATTGTCATCTGCACAAGAATTATCCTTGTTACGTTATTTCTTTCCAACGATTAAGACAATCGGCTTGCTTTACAATGACAGTTTCAGCCGGGAATACGTGGAGAGCATCAAAAAAGACGCCTTAGCCTTGGGTATAAACGTTATTAATAGGTCTATTAATGATACGCAAGAGATTAGTGAGGCACTCAATGAATTGCTGCCGAAAATAGATATGTTCTGGATTATTTCCGATCCTGTTGTTTTAAGCAACAAAGAGTCGGTGCGACAGATTTTCCAAGCGACGCAACAACAACAAAAACCCGTTTACGCCTACAGTGATGTGTATATAGAGCAGGGTGCAGTTTTAGCAATTTCTGCGGATATTGCCACGATTGGGCGGCAATCGGCGGGTTTAGCGATGATGGTGGATCAGGGTAAAGTGCCTGCGGGTACAGTGCAAAGTCCTGCAGGATCAACAGTTACTTTAAACAAATGCGCTCTCGACGCATTGAAGCTTCAGTTTAATCAAGACGCCCTGGATTCGGTTAATAAAATTGTGGGGTGCGAACAGTGATTAAATATTTAGCTACCCTGCTGGTTGTTGGTGTCTTGCTCTTGAATTCGAGTGCTTATGCAAACGAATCGGCAGAGCATGATAGCCTGGAAAAGGAATTGGCCTATCTCGCCGCAGAAAGAAAAGTCGTGGTCACTGCCTCGAAAATGGCAGAGCACGTGGATAAGACCGTCGCAACAACGACAGTCATTACCCAAGACGATATTACGCATATCGGTGCGCGTAATTTGTTGGATGTATTGCGTTTGGTTCCAGGTATTGGCATTACTCAAACCAATATTGGGATACGTAAAATTGAAGTTCGTGGAGTTAGTACGCAGCTGTCTGAAAAGGTGCAGATAATGTTGAACGGTCATCCGTTGGATCATAACCTGCAAAATGCCGGTAGTACGTGGGTTTACGATGATTTGCCAGTTGATACGATCAAGCGTGTGGAAGTGGTACGCGGGCCAGGCTCAGCTTTATATGGCGCTAATTCCTTTCTCGCCGTCATCAACATTATCACCCAAAACGCCAAAGATTTGAATGGACTACATACTTCTGCCGGTTGGGGTAGCTTCGATACCCAGCAATACCGCGCCTCTTGGGGGAAGCAATTTGACAACAGCGCGGAAGCCGCGCTGCATTTTAATTTTACCGATACCAACGGTATTAAATCGCCAATTCCGGCCGACAGTTTGAGTATACAAGGTCTTAGTTCTAACGCACCCGGTAGAAGCCAGCTTACTGAGGGGCGCTACGACCTGGAATGGCAGTTAGGTTATAAAGATTTTAAAGTGGACGGGCGTTTTATCGATAAAAAAACCGGCGCATTTTTTAATGCGGCACCGATTCTGAGTGATAGTCGTACTAAACAAAATTACACTGATTATTTTCTGCGTTTGAGCAGAACTTGGAAAATTCAAGATAAATTCACAGTGGATACGCAAATATTTCATGATTTTTTTAGCGCTGATAATATATGGCAAAATGCCCCTAGCCTATTTTCTCATTCAGGCTTTCAGGACACCCGCACCGGCGGCGAAATTCAAGCTAACTATCATTTCAGCAATGACCAAACCCTGATTAGCGGATTTTCTTATGCTAAAGAGCAGCAAGGTAATCTGATTGAAGAATCCGGGCCTGATCCGCAACATTTTATGCCGGCAGCATTAACTACCCAAGAAAGAACCCGTAAGCGCTGGGGAGTTTATGTTGAAGATGTCTGGGATCCGTTAACAAACTTACGGTTAACAGTCGGAGCCCGTTATGACCGATACAACGATTTTGGCGGCACCTTCAACCCTAGGATGGGCTTTAATTGGGAGGTTTTTAAAAATTATTCACTGAAGTTTTCTTATGGCACCGCTTATCGGGCACCTGCCTTTGGTGAACTCGCCGCTGCCAATAATGATATATTACGAGGCAATCCAACGCTTAACCCGGAGGAAGTAAAAACGTTTGAAGCGGGCATTATCGCTCATCCCATTAAGGGGTTAACAGCCCAAACAACCTACTTTCACTCTGCGATCAATCAAATTATATCGCGAGTTTCCCCCTGTCCAGTGCAGTCATGTATCGGCAATAGTGGCAGCGTGCTCGCCGAGGGTGTGGAACTGGAGGCGCGTTATGACTTTGACGAAAGCCTGCAAGGTTCCTATATCGGCGCCAATCATGTCGTGCAGCGTAGCATCCAGCTTGGTCAGCAGTTAGCCGATGTGCCACGGCATCGTACCAACCTGACAGCCAACTGGGCTTTTGATAAGACGTGGAGTAGCTTCGCCCATGTCCTTCTCAAAGGCGACACCTTACGCATTCCGGGGGATACGCGGAACAGTGTGCCTGGCTACGGGATAGTCGATCTGGGATTGCTGGGAAAAAACCTGTTCGACAAGAAAGTCGATGTCGGTTTTAATATTTATAATCTATTTGATAAACGTTATTATGATCCAGCCCCCGCCAATTTGAGCTTTGTAGGAGATTATCAAATGCCCGGAATAGCGTTTTTCGGGCATGTTAGTGTGAAATTTTAATTTAATTGTTTTTAGATTTCATAGGAGGTGGATTGCCTTTCGGCGAATCCACCTTAAAGGTTAAGTTATATACTACCAGTACATTTTATCGCTCCATTAGAAAGTGGTTAATGTGAAATGCATTGCTATTATTTTAATAGGTGAGCATTAGTTTTCCCTCATCAAAAAAGCAATCAGGTAGGGCTCCCTGGTTGCCATACAAATTTATACTCTAGAGTAATCAGCGTATTCTACATGTTATCTGACGCGCTTGGTTGGTAACGCGAAATATTTATTATCTGTTGTAATGCGACATTAAATCCGGCAGTGGAATATACGCGTTCGGAACAGGCACCTGATCTTCAGGGAACGCAGCCAGAATTTCTTGAATATTGGCTAAAAATAAGTCTACAAGTTCAGCATTTTGTAACTTTTCATAAGCACACAGACCGATAATACCAATCTCTGTACCTAGGGGAATGTTTTTAGGGTTTTTTTTAGGGTCGCTATTTATATCGGTATTCGAGAAGGGTTGAGCATCTTTACGGGCAAGGAAGTTTATTGAATCCGGCCCCATCGCCATATGGCGTTTTCTGGTTACATCCCATGCTAACAGGCTTTCATTTTTATAATAGATAAAATACAGTTCATTGCCATTCATTACGGTAATTTTTCCAACATCAAAACCATTAATTTCCCTCTCTTTTTTGTCAGTGATTATGCCTTCAAATAAGGTATAGTTATTTAATGTAAAACTATTTAGAAACTCCAGGAATTCATGATAATTT